>Ga0123355_10000199_pt1 | contig 74751 bp, 55 predicted proteins | sample TergutEmb28metaG_3_FD_89872 | JGI IMG/M metagenome (GOLD analysis project Ga0123355, IMG submission 89872) | Embiratermes neotenicus P1 segment gut microbial communities from Petit-Saut dam, French Guiana - Emb289 P1 | ecosystem: Host-associated > Arthropoda: Insects > Digestive system > Gut ...
GGCACCGATCATCTTTCATTCGACGCGGTGGGCATTCCCGGATTTCAGTTCGTCCAGGATCCCATCGAATACGAGACGCGCACTCATCACTCGAACATGGACCTCTACGACCGCCTGCAACCGGACGATCTCAAACAGATAGCCGTCATCGTCGCCAGCTTCGTCTACGAAGCAGCCATGCGCGATCAAATGCTCCCGCGGAAGACGATCGACAACCGTCCGCCGAGACGGGAAGATCAGTAGCGACCAGGAAGGGAAAGCTTCGAGAAGTATCGGCACGAAAACGCCGCGATGGAAAGCAGCCGTAAAACGGGCCACGTTCGTGGCGTTTTGAATTAAGATGGACTTTGAGGCCAGAGGAGCCGTGTTCACACCCCAGCCCATCGGTTACGTTCGCAGCCCATACAAGAACACGAAAGACATTCCCAAGGGCCTGGGGGCGAAACACCCGGCCGAAGGCAAGCTGGAGATTCTGCCGCAATTCGAGCCCGGCCTCACCGACATCGAAGGCTTTTCTCACCTGATCGTTCTCTGGGTCTTCGATCGTGCCGGAGAATTCGAACTGCTGGGCACTCCTCCATCAGACAATCGCCCGCACGGCGTCTTCGCCACGCGTTCTCCACGGCGTCCAAACCCGATTGGGTTGACTGTGGTCGAACTCCTCCGCCGTGAGGGGTGCTCTCTCGACGTCCGTGGAATCGACATGCTCGACGGAACTCCCATCCTCGACATCAAGCCGTACCTGTCAAGCATCCCACTCGAAAAGCTGCGCCGCGGATGGCTCGCCGAAGCTGAAAGACGCCATTGAGTTATTGAATCATTGGTTCATCGAGTCCGAAGTCGAGGCAAAATCTTTCGGAGCCCGCCCCCCAGAGCGAGCCTCTCAGATCCGGTTAGTAAAGAATCCTGTTGGGCTTCTGCTGCCATGCACGAAAGGCCGCAAGCGCCTGCTGGCGCATCATCTGCACCATGGGAATCGAACGCGCGTTCAATGCCTGCGCAAACTCCCGATAGATGAAGGAATCGTCGAACCCAATCTCAGCCGCGTCGGAGGCCACATTTCCATAAAAGATGCGTGACAGCCGCGCCCAATAAATCGCGCCCAGGCACATCGGACAGGGCTCGCACGAGGTGTACATCTCACAGCCCTGCAGATCGAAGATGCCCAGTTTGGTGCAAGCTTCGCGAATCGCCGTCACTTCCGCGTGCGCCGTCGGGTCGTTGGTAGCGGTAACACGGTTTACGCCCTCAGCGATGATCTCGCCGTCCTTCACAATTACCGCGCCAAAAGGCCCCCCGTTTCCCGAGAGAACATTGTCGAGCGAGAGTTGGATGGCACGGGCCATGAAGGGATTGTCCATGGTTGGGCTCGTTCAGCAAACCAAGATGATCGATTGGAATTCCGAAACCCCAGAAACCGCGAATTCGCGCTAGCCGGTCAACATGGAGTCGTTGGCAACCGCTTCGCTGAGAGGGAGTATAACGCGAACGCTGCGGGGATACGGAATCGGCATTCCAATTCTTGCTGTCATTCGCCGCTGGGGAACCTGTTGTTCGCGTGCGGCAGCAATCGCGGCGGCGAGCAGCTGATTCCTCCCTCCGGTCGGAATGCTTCGGGGCCGGGGTGTCGAGCACGCATGGGGCAACCGCCCTCGATTGAAAACAATAAATCTTCCAGATACCCTTTAGCCTCCGAGTTCTCAGCGGGGGCAGATGGTGGGGTTAAGGGCCTTTGTTTCAAGCCGCGTGGTTACTCCCGAAGGCATCCGAACGGCTGCGGTGTTAGTCGAAGGCGAAAAAATCCGAGCAGTCACCGCCCCCGCGGAAATCCCCTCTGACGCCACACGCGAAGATTTCGGCGATCTGGCGTTGCTCCCCGGCCTGGTCGATTCTCACGTCCACATCAACGAACCGGGGCGCACCGACTGGGAGGGCTTCCGAACCGCGACTGAAGCCGCGGCCGCCGGCGGCTACACCATACTCATCGATATGCCCTTGAATTCGATTCCGGCGACCACAAACATCTCCGCACTCGAAGCCAAACGCCGCTCCGCTCAAGGCCAATGCCGCGTCGATTGGGCTGCATGGGGTGGCGTGGTTCCCGGCAATCACGAAGATATCCTTCCACTGGCGGATGCGGGTGTGCTCGGCTACAAGTGTTTTCTGGTGCCCAGCGGGATTGAAGAATTCCGGATGGTCACCGAGCAAGACTTACGCGCTGCCCTGCCGCACGTGTCACGAAGCGGCTTGCCATTGCTCGTGCATGCGGAACTCCCGGAGTTCCTCGCGGGATTCAACATGCGCGATGACGACTGCAGCGTGTACTCGACCTACCTTCGCTCGCGACCAGACGAGGCTGAACTGGCGGCAATCGAGTTCATGCTGTCGTTGTGCCGCGATTATGGTTTTCGGCTGCACATCGTCCACCTGGCAACCGGCTTGGGTTTGGGGCCACTCGAGTCGGCGCGCGCCGAAGGACTGCCTGTCACGGTCGAAACGTGCCCGCATTATCTGCACCTAGAGGCCGAACAAATTGCCGACCGAGCCACGCAATATAAATGCGCCCCACCAATTCGCAGCCACACCAATCGCGAGCGCCTTTGGCAGGGCATGAAAGACGGCGTGATCGAAATGATCGTGACAGACCACTCCCCGTGTCCGGAGGTCATGAAGCAACCAGGAGAGAACAACTTTCGAGATGCATGGGGAGGCATCTCCGGCCTCTCCCTTGCTCTGCCGGTGATCTGGACCGAGGCGCAGCAGCGAGGATTCGGTCTGACCGACATCGCCCGTTGGATGGCCGAGCGGCCGGCACGACTTGCAGGATGTCACACCCGAAAAGGCCGCATCGCTCGAAACTACGATGCTGACCTTGTTGTCCTCGATCCCGACACTCAGTTTGTGGTTACGAAAGATTGCTTGTATCATCGCCACCCCGTATCGCCATACTTGGGAGAAACTCTCAGAGGAGCGGTGAAGCGAACGTACCTGCGCGGCCAACTTGTCTTTCAAGATGGCCATTTCCGAGGATCGCCCGCAGGCCGGGAGTTTCGCCAGTGACTGGGCGAATTAAGCGCGCGTCGGTCAGAATAGGATGGCATGACTACTGAACCGATCGTCGGCATGCCTGTCCCGCGCAAGGAGGGCCGCGACAAAGTCACTGGCCGCGCGCAATACATCGACGACATCACACTCCCCGGCATGCTCTACGGCGCCACCGTGCGCAGCACCATTCCGCGGGGCACGATCAACAGGATTACCTTCGGCCCCGGCATTCCGTGGGATGAATTTGTCGTGGTCTCTGCCAAAGACATTCCCGGCAAGAACTGCGTCGCTCTCATTTCCGACGATCAACCTTGCCTGGCCGAGGGCGCCATCAATCACCCCGAAGAACCCATTCTTCTTCTCGCGCACCCGAATCGTCATCTGCTTCCGAAAGCAGTCGCATCGGTCGAGATTGAATACGACCCGCTGCCCGCGCTCTTCAGCATCGACGAAAGCGAGCGCCAGACCGAAATCATCTGGGGCTCCGACAACCTCTTCAAGCGCTACCTCATCGAGAAGGGCGACGTCGACAGCGTCTGGGACAAAGCCGCGTATATCGTCCGAGGTGAATATACGACCGGCGCGCAGGAGCAGCTCTACATTGAAAACAACGGAATGATCGCCAGCTACGATCCCGCGCAAGGCATCACGGTCTGGGGATCGCTGCAATGCCCGTACTACGTGCACAAAGCTCTGATGAAGTTGTGCAACCTGGAGGAGAACAAAGTCCGAGTCGTGCAAACTGAAACGGGAGGCGCCTTCGGAGGCAAGGAAGACTATCCGTCGATGATCGCTGCCCACGCCGCGCTGCTGGCGATCAAGTCGGCGAAGCCCGTAAAGCTGATCTACGACCGCATGGAAGACATGGTGGCGACGACCAAGCGTCATCCCTCGCGCACGCGGCATCGCACGGCGGTTGACCTCGAGGGGAAGATTCTCGGCGGCGAAATCGACTTCACGATCGACGGTGGCGCCTATGCCACGCTCTCGTCGGTGGTGTTATCGCGCGGCGCCATCCACGCCGGCGGCCCGTACTACTGGCCGAATATCCGCATCCACGCCAAGGCCGTAGCCACCAATGCCCCACCACACGGCGCTTTCCGCGGGTTCGGCGCCCCCCAAAGCCTGTTCGCAATGGAACGCCACATGGACCGCATCGCGGCCGCGGTCGGAATTTCGCCAGTGGAAGTCCGACGCCGCAATTTCCTCAAGACTGGAGAAACGACGACTACGGGTCAAATCATTCGCGAGGCCATCGACCTCAATCAACTTCTCGATCGCGGATTGTCTCTCGCCGACTACAGCGCAAAGAAAACTCGCTTTGCCACGGAAAACCGCACTGCCGCCCACAAAAAAGGAATCGGCATCGCGACCTTCCTTCACGGCGCTGGCTTCACCGGATCGGGCGAGCGTTATCTCACGTCCGTGGTAGGAGTGGAAGGTTGTAGCGATGGCAAAGTCCGAGTGCTGGTCTCAAGCACCGAATTCGGCCAAGGCACCAGAACGGTGCTGAGTCAGATCGCCGCCGAAACCCTCGGCCTTCCCTACGAAGACGTTGAACTCGCGCAGGCCGATACCCAGCAAGTCCCCAATAGCGGCCCCACGGTAGCGTCGCGCACAGTGATGGTCGTAGGCAAGCTCGTGCATTCCGCGGCGCAAGGACTTCGTCAGACACTCACTGCCAGCGGACTGCTCGGGGAGAAATACTCAGGCGACGAATTCCGCAAAGCATGTGCCGAGTATGTCGCCGAGCGGGGCCAACTCAAGGCCTGGTCCCGCTACGAAGCCCCGCCCGGCATCTTCTGGGACGACGAGAAGTATCGTGGCGAAGCCTACGCTGCTTATGCGTGGGCCGTTCATATCGCAGAGGTCACGGTCGACTTCACGACCTACAGCGTTACCATCGACGACTTCGTCGCCCTGCAGGAAGTCGGCAAAGTTCTTCACCCGGTGCTGGCCCGCGGACAGATCATCGGCGGTGTCGCCCAGGCCATCGGCTACGCGCTGTACGAAAAAGTTGTCTGGCAAAACGGCCGCATGCAAAACGCACAGATGACCAACTACATCATGCCCACTTCGGCGGATCTGCCTCCGATCCGCGTCTACTTCGAAGAACTGGGTAACGAGCATGGAGCCTTCGGCGCCAAAGGCATCGGTGAACTCCCCATGGACGGGCCCGCTCCGGCTATCGTCAACGCCGTTGCAGATGCGCTCGGCATGCCGTTCGATCGGATCGCTCTGCTTCCGGAAGACATTTTTCATAGGATGTCAGCCAGCGACCTTCAGGAGCGTGCGACATTGGCTCCGCAAGGAGGGCGCTAATGACTCTGGGCGCGAAGCGCGAAGTATCTTTCACCGTAAATGGCGAAACAACCACGGTCCGTGTCCACCCGATGGAGCGACTGCTCGATGTTGTGCGCCACAACCTAGGCCTGACCGGAGCAAAAGAAGGATGCGGTGAGGGAGAGTGCGGTTCCTGTGCCGTGCTCATCGACGGCGTTCTGGTCAACAGTTGCCTGGTCCCGGTACTGCAGACGCAGGGAACAAAGATCATCACCATTGAAGGCCTGGCACGCGCCAACCATCTCCACCGCCTGCAACAAACCATCCACGAGTGTGGCGGAGCGCAGTGTGGCATTTGCACGCCCGGGATGGTGATGGCGGCCTGTTATCTCCTTAACAAGACGCCGCACCCAACCGCTGACCAGATCAGAGAAGGACTCTCCGGCAATCTCTGCCGCTGCACCGGCTACGCCCAGATTTGCGAAGCGGTCGCGCGAGCCGCAAGCGAGGGCGGACGATGAGAGCGAACCCTCTCGACTATGAACTGGTGGCGCCTGGGAGTTTGTCGGCAGTCGTGTCGCTGCTCGCCGAACAACCCGGCGAATGGCTCCCGATCGCCGGCGGAACCGACGTGATGGTCGAATACGCGGCCGGCAAACTCGCGGCGCGAAAGCTGGTAAGCCTATGGAATCTCCCAGAACTGCGCCAAATCGAAGTCTCGGAACAGGAGGTTACCATCGGCGCGGCCGCGACCTACACCGAGATCCGCGAGCACGCAGTCCTCGGGCAGGAATTCCCGCTGCTTCGAGCCGCGGCCAGCTGGACAGGCGGCATCGCCAACCAGAACCGCGGCACGCTGGGCGGCAACATCGTCAACGCCTCGCCTGCCGCCGATTCCCTTCCCGCGCTGCTCGTCTACGAGGCTGAACTCATCCTCGTCTCCTCCCGCGGGGAGCGCTTCGTTCCGTACACCGACTTTCACACCGGCTACAAGAAAATGCTGCTCGCTCCCGACGAGCTGATCCGCGCGATTTGCCTGCCTCGCCGTTTTTCCGGCTATATTTCTTACTCGCGCAAAGTCGGCGCCCGCAACGCACAAGCGATTTCGAAAGTTTGCCTCGCCGGGGTCGGTCGCATGGTCAACAGCGTCGCCAACGATGTTCGCATCGCCGCTGGCAGCGTCGCTCCCGTTCCGGTTCGTTTGCGCGAAACCGAGCGCCTGGTGGAGGGGAAGACGATCAACGCAGATCTTGAACAGGCGGCACGCAACGCCGCAATCTCCGAGGTACGCCCCATCGATGACATTCGTTCCACCGCCCGGTATCGCGCCGCGGTGCTCGGGAACCTCGTCGGAGAGTTCCTCGAAAAGCTCGCCGCAAGCCGGTCGAGCGATGTGCTCACGCGCTGGAACAGTCTTTCGCCACAGCAAGCCGCTGAACAGATCCTGCCCTGCTGCGGCTCGTCAGCCTGGGCGCGCGAGTTGGCGTCACGCCGACCTTTTAGCGACGAAGCCGCTCTGTTCGCGGCTTCCGACGAAATCTGGCGTGGCCTCAAGAGAAGTGGCTGGCTGGAAGCCTTTTCGAAACACCCGCGAATTGGCGAAGGCAAGGCCCCGCCGGCCGTGTCGTCGCAATCGGCATCCTGGTCCGCCCAGGAGCAGAAAAATGTGGGCTCAGCCGCAGAGTCCGTACGGCAGGCGCTGGCTGATGCCAACCGCGAATACGAGCAACGCTTCGGCCGGGTCTTCCTCGTGTGCGCCACAGGTAAGTCCGCGGAAGAAATGCTCGACATCCTGCGCCGGCGCATGCAGAACGACGACGACACCGAACTGCACGCGGCCGCCGAAGAACAACGCAAGATCACGAACCTCCGCCTCCAGAAATGGCTTAACTCATGAACCGCATCTCCACCCACATCCTCGACCTCGCACTCGGCAAACCCGCCGCCGGAGTCATGGTCCGCCTCGAGAAGCACGAATCCGCGGCAAACTGGCGCTTGATTTCTGCCGCGCAGACAGATCAAGACGGCCGCTGCCCGCAACTGCTGGCCGACACCACCTTAACCGCCGGCTGCTATCGCCTGCACTTTGACACCGCCCCGTACTTCGCCGCGCACAAAATCGAAACGCTTTATCCATTCGTTGAAATCACTTTTCAAGTGCGCGCTGCCGATTCGCACTTCCACATCCCGCTGTTATTAAATGCTAACGGCTACACCACCTACCGAGGAACCTGACTTGGGCTTCTCCCTCCGAGAATGGCTGAACCTCGCCGTACGCTGGTTCCACGTGTTCGCCGGCATCATGTGGGTCGGCCAGACGTACTACTTCACGTGGCTCGACGGCCAGTTCACGCGTATGGAAAAACAAGCCGCAGCCGATAGAAACGCTCCGCAAGTCTGGATGGTCCACAGCGGCGGCTTTTACACGGTCGAGAAGAAGAAGTCGCTTGGCGTGAGCCCCGAGCAGGTCCGCTGGTTTCGCTGGGAAGCCCTGATGACCTGGCTGGGCGGCATCGTTCTGCTATTCCTGGTCTACTACCTGGGCAGCGGTCTCATCGACCGAGATGTGGCCGACATTTCGAAAGCCGCCGGAGTCGCCGTCGGCATCGGAGCACTCATCGCCGGATGGCTCATCTACGACGCCGCCGTCCGCTCTCGGCTGGGGAAATCACAACCGGCATTCGCGCTCTTCGCATTGGTCACGACCGCCGCCGCATCCTGGGGGCTACTGCACACCCTCAGCGGCCGCGCCGCCTACATTCATGTTGGAGCCATTTACGGCACCATCATGACGGCGAACGTCTGGTTCCGCATTCTGCCCGCGCAGCGCAAAATGATCGCCGCCGCGGCTTCGGGAACACAGTTCGACACCTCTCTCGGGGCACAAGCCAAGCTGCGCTCGAAGCACAATACATTCATGGCAGTTCCCGTCGTCTTTCTTATGTTGAGCAATCACTATCCGGTCGCGACCTACGGCAACCATTATTCGTGGCCGGTTCTGATGGGGCTCGTCGTGCTAGGTTGGGGAGCAGCCAAACTGATTCGCGAAGCCTAGGAAAACATTCGGCCGCAGCCAAAGTGAGACCAGACTTCACAGCTTTCGCAGAGACCGCAATTACAAGATGTCGTACGCTCGCGGCATTTTCCGAAGACGCAGGCAGCACGCGCCGGACGTTTCTCTCTGCGCCGATGCACGACGTTCATCGCGAGATCACGCGCTGGCTCGAACCGCTCGGCGCAACCGTGCGCGTTGATGCCGTCGGAAATGTGCGCGCCTTCTACAATGCAAACGAAACGCCTGCGTCAACTGTTCTGATTGGCTCGCATCTCGACACGGTTCCAAACGCCGGCGCCTTTGACGGAACTTTGGGCGTGGTGCTAGCCATTGCCTGTCTGGAAGCACTCGAGGGTGAAAAACTTCCCTACGCCATCGAAGTCGTCGGCTTCTCCGAAGAAGAAGGTGTTCGCTTTGCAGTGCCTTTCATCGGCAGCCGCGCGCTGGTCGGCGGCGTCGACGACCATTTGCTCGGCGCGGAAGACGCACGCGGCATCTCGGTCCGAAAGGCGATCGAGGATTTTGGCCTTGACCCCTGCAAGGTGGGGCAAGCCGCGATGTATCCTGAAACCTGCGCCTATCTCGAATTCCACATCGAGCAAGGACCCGTCCTGGAGAAACTAGGCCTGCCGCTCGCCGCAGTCGAAGCGATCGCGGGTCAGAGCAGGTGGGAACTCAATTTCCTCGGCCGCGCCAACCATGCCGGCACTACGCCGATGGATCTCCGCTTCGACGCGGTAGCAGCCGCCGCCGAGTGGATAACGCTCGTCGAGCAATTCGCCAAGACTACTCCAGGAGTGGTCGCCACGGTTGGTTCGGTCGAAACCAAGCCCGGCGCGACCAACATAATCGCTGGAGAAGCACGTCTCTCGCTCGACGTTCGCCATGCGGATGACCGAGACCGCAAGCGCGCGGTCGAGAGTCTTATTCAGCAGGCCAAACAAGTCGCCGAACGCCGCGGTCTCGAGGTCCGGTCGACTGAGCGACTTAGCCAGCGCGCTGTGGCCATGGATGCATTTCTCACGTCTCAAATAGAAGAAGCCATCCGCCAAACCGGTTGCACACCCCGTCGCATGATCAGCGGCGCAGGACATGACGCCATGATCCTGGCCGAGAAAATTCCGGCGGCCATGATTTTCCTTCGCACTCCCGGCGGTATCAGCCACGATCCCGCAGAATCCGTTGTGGTCGGAGATGTCGCCAAGGCTATCGAGTGCGGCGTACATCTGCTGCACCAACTCGCGTCAGCGCCAACATTTCACTCAAGGACGTGCCGTGCATAATCCAACTCAGAACCATCTCGGCCAGACTCGCAGCTCTCAACAGAGCAATCATCTGCTGCTCACACCTGACACCTTCGTGCGCACCCCACTCCCAGGCATGAAGAACTGCACTGCCGTCGTGCATGCCGGATCAGCCATGGGGGCATCATTCGCGCACTACACTGCCGAATTCGAAGCCTCCGGTGAACTCGGAAGCACCTCTTTCCAGCGATTCCTCTACGTACTCTCCGGTGCGATCGAAGTCGAACTAGACGGCAAGCACCATGAACTTTTTGCCCGCGGCTATATCTATATTCCCGAAGCAGCGCAACATCGCGTCACAGCCGCCGACGCCAGCCGCGTAGCCGTCATCGAAAAACCGTATCGCGCGCTCCCTTCCATTGCGACACCCCAGGCGATCATTTCAAATGAAGACGGCGTCTCGCCCCACGCACTCAATGATGATAATGACCTGCAGGTGAAATGCCTGCTCCCCGACGAGATGCCATTCGACTTCGCAGTCAATACCATGGTCTATCAGCCAGGCGCCGCGTTGAGCCAAGTCGAAATGCACATCATGGAGCATGGCCTGCTGATGCTTGAAGGCGGCGGTATCTACCGCCTCGGCGACTCGTGGTACCCGGTGACTGCGGGCGATTTTATCTGGATGGCGCCATGGTGCCCACAGTGGTTTGGCGCCATTGGAAAAGTCCCCGCAAAATACCTGATCTACAAGGACTGGAACCGGCATCCACTGCCGAACGCGCGATGAATCTCAAGATCGATCAGGACCGGCTCACCGCTGAGATCGAAACCCTCGCCACCTTCTCCGACGCAGAAGCTCCGGCAGTCACGCGCGTGGTATTCACGCCGACCGAACGCAAGGCGCGCTTATGGGTGAAAGACCGCTCGAAGGATGCCGGTCTGGTGATTCGAGATGACGCTATCGGCAACACGTTCGCGCGCTGGGTGGGCACCGATCGGAAGGCTCCCGTGGTCGGAACGGGCTCGCACATCGATGCCATTCCGAACGCCGGAAAATATGACGGAGTGGTCGGAGTCCTCGGGGGCCTCGAAGCAATCCGCGCCCTCGAACGGTCGGGATTTCGCCCGAAACACTCGATCGAACTTCTGATCTTCACATCCGAAGAGCCGACCCGCTTCGGTATCGGATGCCTGGGCAGCCGCCTTCTGTCCGGTACCTTGTCGCCAGACGCGGCCAAAAAATTAACCGACAACGACGGCGCAACCGTTGATCAAGTACGGCGCAGCGCAGGCCTGGCAGGCGATCTCGAGGACGTGAAGCTGCCGAGCAGCTATTACAAAGCATTCGTCGAACTCCACATCGAGCAAGGACCAATTCTCGAGCGCGAAGGCAAGGCCTTGGGCATCGTCGAACAAATCGCCGCGCCCGCAAGCCTGCGCATCACCATCGAGGGGTCGGGCGGCCATGCCGGAGGAGTTCTGATGTCCGACCGCCGCGACGCTCTCTGCGCCGCAGCCGAACTCATCCTCGCGCTCGAAACCGCCGCGAAGACGAGCGGAGCCATGGATACGGTCGCGACGGTGGGAATCTGCGATGTATTCCCCGGCGCCGTAAACAGCATTCCCGCCAGAGTGCGCCTCAGCGTCGATATCCGCGACACCGACTTCGAGCGTCGCGACAAGGTGATTCATGCACTCGATCAGAACCGCCAGGCAACATCCGCCAAGCGCCAGGTAGCGATTCACACGGAGCTCGTGAACGCCGATGCGCCCGCGGAAAGCAGCCCTCGGATTGTCGAAGCGCTAACCGAAGCCTGCGGGAGGCACAACTTCCCCTTCCTGCGCATGACCAGCCGCGCCTATCACGACTCGCTCTTCATGTCGCGCATCGCGCCGGTTGGGATGTTGTTCGTCCCTTCGAAGAACGGCTACAGCCATCGCCCCGATGAATATTCGTCGCCAGAGGACCTCGCGCGAGGAGCGCTCGTGTTGGCGGAGACGCTCGCCGCGCTGGCCGAGTGAGAGATTGAGTCAGATTCATTGAATCAACAAAAACACCAAAAAATGCCGGCGACTCTGTGACTCAATTTCTTCAACGACTCAATCGCGGTACCGTCTCCCTCCTCTTGCTCCAATGCACGACAATGTCCCGCACCACCTTGTCGCCGACCGTCTCGGCGGCCTCAAGCGCGGGCATGTACGCCGAATAATTCCCCGATACCATCTCCTTCAAACTCTCGGCCACGCTCGTCCCTGGCGGTTCACGGTCGTAGTTGCTCACCGTGCGCAGCACCAGGATGCGCTCGAAATCGATCCGCCCGGCGTGACTCAGGAAGGTCAGAGCCTGCATGGTCCCGGAATCTTCCATTGCCGCGACCATGTAATTCCCCTTGCCGCCGGTGTAGTAGCGCGTCCAATCGTTTGCCCACTCGTCGAGTTTCGATCCGTGCCAGAACGTGCTCGCCGAAAGGATGGCGCCCCGCGTTACAAACGGTGGTTTCAGCGCATTGGGAAATCCCGGGTAGTGCGCACGGGATGTGCGCATCTTGTCCGAATCGGCGAGCGGCACGTGCTCGGTGAGTTGCACAGCCCACGCGACCAGATCCGGATTCAAGGCATAGACTTCGCCGTAATCGGCAGTCATCGGCTCTTCATAAGGCGCGCCCTTGCGCAGCGGGACATATCCAGTCGGCCAATTGTCCGGAATTTGCCGTCCGTCAATCTCAAACGCCAGATCACCATCCACCACGAAGTCGGCCCACACAGCCGAACCCAAAGAAACGTCAGCGGGGTCCCCTCCGCCGATGCCAGCGACAATCCAATATGTCTTAGAAAAATCGAAACGCGGATCAAGCCCCAGCGCCATCACCGACGCCGCCGCCTTTGCCGTACCCACCCCGCTCAGCATCCCCAGGATGCCGTCTTTGTTCATGCGCACATGGTGATACCCGGCAGGAACATCGATGACCTGATCCAGATGTTCGCGCTCGACCCAAAGCTGGTATTCACCGGGAACGTCGCCGGTATCTTTGCCACGTTCAAACATCGTGACCACGACCACCTTGACGGGAATTGTTGGGACGGGAACCGCCGTCTGAGCGACAAGCGAAGCTACCGATAAGAAAAGAAACAGCGCCACGAGTCGCAGCCGGGCTCTCATCAATCCGGCAGGCTCTGGCGAATGCGTGCGTACCCGGGCTTGATCGTCAGGTAGATCACATCAATCCGCTGGTGATATGGCAAAAACGCGCTCTTCATCGCGTTGATCGTGATCTTCTCGAAGTCGTCGAGACCGAGCCCGAAGGTTTCCGCCGCCGCTTCGAACTCTTTCGTCATCGTCGTATCGCTCATCAGGCGGTTGTCGGTATTGAGCGTCACACGAAATTTTTCCTGATACAAAATTTTAAAAGGATGCTGCGGCAAACTCGGCGTCGCCCCCGTGTGCACATTGCTGAGCAGGCAGAGCTCGAGCGGAATCCGCTTGTCGAGCACATACTGCGCCAGATCGCCCAGTTTCACAGCCTTGCCGTCAGCGACCGCAATGTCGTCGATCAGCCGTGTCCCGTGCCCGATGCGATGCGCACCGCAATACTGAATCGCCTGCCAGATTGATTCCTTCCCGAATCCCTCGCCCGCGTGCACCGTAATGTTGAAGTTCTCGCGCTGAATATAGTGAAACGCGTCGACATGTTTCTTCGGAGGATATCCGCCTTCCTCCCCCGCCAGATCAAACCCAACCACTCCCCGTGCGCGGAAATCCACCGCCAACTCGGCCATCTCGAGCGATACATTCATATTCCGCATCGCGCAGATAATGAGTCCGGATTGCAACCCGAAGTCGTGCCGCCCGCGCGCCATCCCCTTCAGCACGGCTGCGACCACCTGCTGATGCGTCAGTCCCTTGGTCGTATGAAACAGGGGAGCAAAGCGCGTCTCGTAATACACGACGCCGTCGCGGCTCAGGTCCTCCGCCTGCTCATACGCAACGCGTTCCAGCGCCTCTTCGGTTTGCATCACCGCAATCGTGTGCTTGAACCCCTCGAGATACTTCGCGAGGCTCCCCTGATTCGCGCCCTGATGAAACCACTTTCCGAGTGCCTCGGCATCACTGGTCGGAAGGTCGGTATAGCCCGTGCTGTGCGCCAGTTCGATGACAGTCTGCGGCCGCGGCACTCCATCGAGGTGTTCGTGCAACAACACCTTCGGCAGAGATTGCACCACGGCACGATCCAGTTTCATAACCCCAAACCCCTTGTCTTCAGAAACGAGGATTGCAGCTCCCCGGTAAACGCTCAGCGAGTCAAATTTAAGTGCTGGCCGGAAGAACCGACACCGCTCTAGAAACAGAATCGATCTTCGAAGAGCGCCCCATTTACGCTCGCTGTATCGAGCGTATGCTAGAAACTCCTGGTGTACGAAACCTCCTCTCGCCGCATCCGCGAGAATTGGTCAAATGGCTATCCTAAATGAATGGCATGTTATCCACGAGGATCGGATTGCGTTCGGCATTACTTTTGCTTGTTTTCTCGATTCTCGTTCTCCCCTCTTGCCTGGGACAAAATTCGTCAGCCCGTTCCCCCATAGAGTTTGGACCGAAGAGCATCCCTTTCCAGCTGGAGAATGGTGTCACACCCGCAAAGAACATACCGGAGACCATGCTCGGAGGCATTGCCATCTTCGACTACAACGGCGACGGACGCCCAGACATTTTCTTTACCAATGGTGCCGATGTCGCGACGTTGAAGAAAGACTCCCCCAAATTCCGCAATCGCCTTTTCCGTAACGATGGCAATGGTGTCTTCACGGATGTGACCGATGCCGCCGGTCTGGCCGGCAGTGGATATGACATTGGAGTTGCCGTCGGCGATTATGACAATGATGGGCATCCCGACCTGTTTGTTGCCGGCGTGCACCACAGCACTCTCTACCATAACAACGGAGATGGAACGTTTACCGATGTCACAGTGAAATCCGGACTGGACGCCTCCCTCAATCATCCAGACCCTGAATTCGGCCCCTGGTGGGCGATCACAGCCGTTTGGGTCGATGTGAACAACGACGGGCTCCTCGATCTGTTTGTGGTCGATTACCTCGAGTGGAGCTACTACCCGGAACGCCGCTGCGAATTTGATCGTGTTGGAGACTATTGCCACCCCAAGTTCTTCAAGGGCCAGCCGGACCAGCTCTTCCTGAACAATGGCGATGGGACTTTTCGAAACGTCTCTAAAGAGTGGGGCATCCGCGATCACGTCGGCAAGGGGATGGGGGCCGGCATGGCCGACTACGACCTTGACGGGCGTCCGGATCTGTTTGTAACCAATGATGCTTCCTACAATTTCCTCTTTCACAATGCGGGAAACAAGTTCGAAGAAGTTGCCTTCGAAGCCGGCGTGGCCTTGACTGAAGATGGAAGTTTCATCTCCGGCATGGGGCTCGATTTTCGGGATCTCAACAATGATGGCTACCCCGACCTCGCGTTCGCGGCTCTCATTGGCCAGACGTTCCCTATTTTTCAGAACACAGGCAAGGGGACGTTTCGGGAAATTACCACCGAGAGCGGCATGCGCGAGGCCAGCCTGCAAATGTCGGGATTTGGCGTTGGTCTCTACGACTTTGACAATGATGGGTGGAAAGATCTGTTCGTAACCGGCGGTCACGTACAGTCAGTACCTTTGCCGGGCCAGCCGATTGATGAATATAACGCCGTATTCCGTAATCCCGGACGCACGGGGAAATGGATCGCTCTAAGGGAAAAGGCGGGATTGACTTCCACTCCGCCAGCCCGTCATCGTGGCTGCGCCTTCGGCGATCTGGATGGAGACGGAAAAGTCGACGTCGTGGTCAGCGCCATCGGCAAAGGCGCTGAGATTTGGATCAACCGCAGCGCCAATTCGGGACACTGGCTTGATGTCGCTCTGCATGGAACCAAAAGCAATCGCGACGGCATTGGAGCTCGCATCAAGCTTGTGACCAAAACTGGCGCGCAATACAACCATATGACGACCAGCGTCGGTTATGCGTCATCCAGTGATGGCCCAGTCCACTTCGGCCTCGGGACCGACCGTCGCGCTGAAGAAATCGAGATTCATTGGCCATCAGGCACAGTCCAAACACTGCGCGGCGTCGCTGCGGATCGCATCATCGAAGTCACCGAACCGCTGCCAAAGACGAAGCCGGACGCACCCTCGCACCACTAGCCAGCAACTACTTGCCAGGTCCCTTGGCCTGCTGTTCCGCCGTAAGCCGCTCAACGATCGCGCGTTCTTTCGCCCCCTCCTCAGGCCGATGCAATTTGTAGTACAGGGAGGTGAGTTCAACGTGCGGTTCAAGCCAATCCGGACTGTCTTTAACGACGTCTTCCAGCTGCTTGGCGGCGGCTTCATAGTCGCCGGAAGTACTCTTCAGCATGGCTGACTCGTATCGAGCCATCACATCACCAGGTTTCAATTTGACCGCGTGCTCAAGGTAGCCCTTGGCTTCATCGAGATGGCGCTGTTTATAGAGCAGCGCGCCCAGGTAGAGATTTGCCTGAAAATCGTCGGGATTTTCCTTGATCGCCTCCCGGAACGCAGGTTCGGCTTCCTTCTGGTCGCCCGTCCTATCTCTTGCCATCCCAACCATGGTATGCAGCCCAGGCAGGCTGGGAGCCAACTGGAGTGCGGTTTCCAGATCGTGCCGGGCTTGCTCGAACTCGTTCAGGTCCAGAAGTGTGGCGCCGGCCAGCATGTATGCGTCTGCGCTGTGTCCAAGTTCGCCCGCTTTCTCCATGCGTGGGACGCCGTCGCGCCTGCGTCCTGACTTGATCATCGCCAGCCCAAGCACGTACTCGAAATCGGGATTGTTCGAATTGGCCGCCTCCAGCGGTTCCAGCACGCCGATTGCGGACTCGGCATCCCCCAACTTGATCTGCGTGTCCGCTAGAAGAATCGCGGCTTGAACGTTATTGGGCGACAATTGATGCAGGGCCGTAAATTGTTCTCGCGCATTTCCGAGATCACCTTTCTTGTAATACGCAAGACCGAGATTCAGCAGCACCCTGTTCTTGTCCCTAATCGATGGAAGGGCGGACTGGTACATCGCTATGGCCTCATCGAAATGGCCAACGTGTGCCAGGGCCGCGCCAAGATTCACCTTGGCTTCAACGTTATCGGGGCGGAGCTCGAGCAGTTCGCGATATTGCTTGATCGCGGTTTGATAGTCGCCGTGCTGTTGGGCTTGAATAGCGTCGCTCAAAAGACGGTCGGGATCCTGCTGCTGCGCCGCCGAAACGGCCGCCAGCAGCACCAGCATGAATATCCAACGCATGATTATTAGGATACAGCAAGGTTCTCGAGACAGGCTCGCTGGAGGCTCAGAAAGAATATTTGGCAGGGGATTCCTGACTGCCGGGTGCCGCGTCATGCCAGACGGCTTTCTGACCGGAGCTGAATTTGAAATCCCAGCCACTGCCGGCTTTCTGGCGGCTAATTTGAACCGGTGCTCCCGCCGGGCGTGATCTTCACGGAGAGGCTCGCGACTGAGGTCAAAGTTCCCTGCTGCGCCGTAACAATCAGGTCGCATTGTCCGGGGTCTGGATTGATCCGCAAAAGCATGGGTATCGAACCGTCGGCGCGGCGTTTTGCGGACTGTAGCGTTTGTTTTCCGATTTCACGCCCATCTCGATAGAGTTCAAGAGTCACTCTGGGTTCGGCGTCCGCGGAAGTCGGGTATACGACAAAATAGAGATTGATCGGTTTTCCCGCGGGCATGGCCTCTGCGAGTGTCGGCACCACTCGTCCGGCGTCGATTTCGAACGGGTCCTGACTATTGCGTGCTCCCGATAACTGTTGCACGCTTCGCACCAGTTCCAGCGAACTCACGCCAAAGTCCTTTCCCGAATCAACAAACATGGCCATCCGCTTCACCGAGGTCTTCTCGGCCAACTCATCCGTGACCGCTGTGTCGATCAGGTAATGTCCACCCGGCAGTTCGATCGGTTCAGCGTAAAGAACGTGATCGTTCGGAAGGGCCGGGAGCTCCGAGGGCGATACATCACGCGCCAGTTCACGGCTCACTTTGCCCACAACCTGGCCCGCATTCGTGTGGATCAGCGCCACCAGCGAGACGCGAATCTGTCCCTTCCCGGTTTTCGGATTCGTCACCACCTGCAGGCTGGACACGGGAACGTCGAAGGTCACCTCATAGTCGGCCGCCGCACGTTTGGGCCGGAAGCGGAGCAGCGCCGTGTTATAGGAGAGTCCCTCCGGTGCCGGATGTGCGTCGATCGCATGTAAGGCCTTCATTTCGTACGGCTGCAAAGGCTCCCCATTGATCTCTGGCAAGGCAAAATACCCCGAACGGGTCTGGATGGTTACATGTGGTCGGCTCACCCGCACTTGAATCTTGCGAAAATGTCCATCGTAGTTCGTCGCCGACGGCGTGTAAGCAACCTCGTAATGCGTGCGAATGTCCTCCATGACTCGCTGCATCGGCAAGGCGATCTCATTGGTGTTGCTAACCGCGAACCCGCCAGTCGACTCCGCCAATTCCACCATCGCCAATTGTTTGTCCGAACTCGCCGCGAGCTGTTCGTCATCATCCTCCATTTTCCCCACTTTCGGATCTATCCGGTTCACCGCACTGTCCGCCCCTACTCGCTGCAGATCAGAAAGCGGCTTGGCCAAGGGATCCTCGGTGGTGAGGCCACGTGTGTCGACGGCGTAAAACGCCACTTCCATCTGATTGGCATAGCTGATGACACTATCTACGACGTCCCGGCGATCCATCGGCAAGGTCAATCCGTCGGCCAGATACAGAACGACTTTTCTGCCCGGCAGTTTTGCCTGCACTCCTACCAATCTTCTCAGCGCATCCCAAGCGTCCATGCCATTGGAGAGACTCTCGGTGAAGCGCAGCCCGGTTTCCAAACGGGCCTGTGTCACAAGAGCGTTACCCAACGTCACCGAAGCATCCTCGGAAGCGGCATTTCTTGCCCACATGGGATCGTTCGCAATTGCGGGCGCCGGGTTCAGCATGAGACCCTCGGCCGCCGTTACCTGCTGGTTGGTCGACAAGGGCGAGGCGATAATGTTCTCTCCGGTTGCCTGAACCGACGAGTCTATGCCGGAGGCCACGGTGGCAGAAGTGCCCGCTCCGCCACCTGTATTCAGGCCTTTGGCTGCAGCATCCACGGCGCTGATCAGACGCGTTTTGTCAGCGGTGTAGGGCTGAATGAGCTGTAAAGTGCGATCCAGCCGATACACGGTCACGTAGGTGTTCGGCAGGGTGCCACTTTTGAGAAATTCCCCCACCGCTTCGCGGGCAAACTCCAGATTCAGAGGGGCAATTTGCGCAAACACGACCGATACGAAATTGAGCTCGTGAAGGGCGGTGGAATGGGTTGGCTCCGCGGGAGAAGCTGGAGCATTGCTCTTCGCCGACGCTTGTTCTGTCTTCAACTGCTCCACGCCTTGGACATTCCGAAACGCACTGATCTTCTGCCGGACACCGTCTTCAAAAACCTCGATTTCCTCCGGACGCAGATCCCCAATGGCACGGTGATGTTTGTCGCGGACGATCAGATCCAGAATCACTTCTCGCGTGGTCGCATGAATGGTCGTGGTTTCGTCCTTCGGGGCCGTTTGGCCAACCAGCACCGGGGCAGCCAGGCAGCCCAGGATGAGCACTAAAAGAGCACATCTCGACATGGCTTTCACCTCATTCAACCTTAACGGTTCGGCGTCTCGGACCTGATCGTGATTCGCCCGGATTGTATATTAACGTCTCCGGCTGTTTGTCACACGCTGCCACCCAGCTGAGCCGGGTTCGTAGACTGTGGGTTGCGCACTTGGATGCCAATTCGAACATAAATGGGGTAGATTTATTACCTATTAGTCGTTTGGGAGATCTGCGATGACATTTGAGATATTCTTTCGTGCCGGACTTTCCTTTCTTCTCGCCTCCTCGATCTATGCCGTGGGCCAAGCGCGTTCGACTCCCGCTCCGCCTACTCGACCGGAATCGATACAAGATAGCGGCCTCTACGATTATTGGGCCGACATGTCGGGCCAGGGTCGAGCTGGCGGCGCCTTGTTAGGTAAATTGGCCGTCGAGGGAGAGCCTCTGCCTTGGGAGCCACTGCTTGTCACCGTCACATGCAGCGGAAACGTCATCTATACCACGCAGAGTGACGCCAAGGGCAAATTCGGAATTGTCAATTTCACGCTGGCGGGGGCCCAGGGCAAGCAAGGAGATTCCCAGCGTCAGATGGAGGCTCGACTCGAAGGCTGCCTCGTTGAGGGCGCCGTACCCGGCTTTCGTTCCACTACGATTACGATCACCCAAGCCATGCTGCGCGACCAGCCCGAGATAGGGACCCTTATGCTCTCACGGATTGGGCGCGATTCGGGTACTATCTTGAGCCGCACCACTGAAACAGCTTCGCCAAAGGCGATCAAATCTTTCGAGAAAGCACACGGCGAAATGATCGAGCACAATACGGATGGCGCCGAACGAGACCTCAAAAAAGCTGTCGAAACCGACCCGCAATTTGCCGAAGCATGGCTGCAACTCGGCAAACTGCAACAGGCCTCTGATGCTCAAGCAGCCCGAGACTCGTTTTCCAAAGCTCTCGCCGCGGACCCGAAGTTCGTACTTCCCTACGAGCAACTCGCGGCCCTTGCGGCTCAGAACGGTAAATGGCAGGAAGTCCTGGACAACACAGACCACATCGCGCAACTCTACCCACAAGGAACCGCCGAAAGCTGGTATCTCAATGCATTGGCGAACTATCAGGCCGGAAAGTCCGATGTTGCCGAAGCCAGCGCCCTCAAGTCTCTGGCCCTCGACCCCAGGCATTCGGTCTTGAACACCGAACAGTTGCTTGCCGTACTCCTAGCAAAAAAAGGCGACTACAACGGAGCTCTCGAGCATCTGCGCAGCAGCCTGAAGTACGTCCCGCCCGGGCCGAATGCAGATCTACTGAAGCAACAGATCGCTCAGTTGGAACAGCGGGTTGCTTCTAAATAGCTCTCGAGACGGCAACTTATTTTTAATTTCGCGGTTATTAAGTTGAAAGGGAAGCTTCCCCACAGGGGACTTTTCAATGGCCATGCTGCCTTCTTCGTTTCGCGCCGGTGTGCTCGCGGTAGCGCTTACCTTGTTCCTCGCCTGTCCGCTATTCGGACAGCCGTCGCCCACTCACCCCTCACAATCCGAAGATCAGTTCAAGTTCAAGCTCAATGTCAACCGCGTGGTGGTTGACGTAGTCGTAACCGATCAGAACGGCAAACCTGTCCATGGGCTCACGCAGCAGGACTTTTCTGTGTCCGAAGACGGCAAGCCGCAAGACATCTTGTCCTTCGACGTGCACAATCTCGATTCGAATCCCAGCCATGTTGCGAAACTCCCGCCCATGCCGCCGAACACATTCGTGAACGTAGCTACAGAACCGGAACGAGGGCCGCTTTACGTCCTGCTGCTCGACCTGGTCAATACCGAACGCGACGATCAGCCTTATGCACGCCAGCAGTTACAGAAATTCGTCGACGCCAAGCCGCAGGGCACACGCTTCGCGGTTTTCGTTCTGAGCGACTCCCTTCACCTGGTGCAGGGTTTCAGCGCGGACCGCGATCAACTGTACAAGACCCTGGATCCATCGCATTCCATCCCGCATGTCCCACGCATATTTCTAAACGGAAGAAATTATGGCCGGGGCGATTCTCTGATGATGCTTACCGTCTTCAAGCTCATCGCGCTCTACCTCGACGGCATCCCCGGCCGAAAGAACATCGTCTGGGTTTCGGGATCGTTCCCCATTGACTTATTTCCCCACAACGATGACCGCCCCGATACGCGAGCCGAGGCCACCGAAGCCATGGATGCTCTCACCCGGGCGGAATGCGCGATCTATACGGTCGACGTGAATGGCGTTGTAGTTTTTCCTGCAGGCAGATCGACCGGGGGCTCAACTGGCGGAGGTTTGGGCAGCAGCGCCAGCAGTGCTCCGGGCGCTGGGTCCAACGCCAGCCCGTTATCCTCGCAAATGCAAATTGCTGGCGGCGGCACCTCGGTTTCTGACGCCTATATGGTGGAAGAGACACTTGCCGACATGACCGGCGGGCGCGCGTTCTACAGCAGGAATGACATCGCAAGTGTGCTCGAAGAAGCCACCGAAGCGGGCTCCGACTACTATACCCTGACCTACTCCCCCTCGAATCAGAGCTTCGATGGAAAGCTGCGGAAGATCCGGGTTGAACTTGCCACCAAAGGCTTACGCCTGGAATATCGGCGAGAGTATCTCGCCACCGCGCCTCAGTCGCCGATCATGCCGGCGCGCGGCAAGCCTCGCAAGGATGAAGACACTAACCTCCGGCCGATCGGCGATTCCCTGGCAGCCTACATGCAACACGGCGCGCCCACCGCACGCGACGTATATTTTCGTGCTCATGTCCGCACGTTAACTCCAGTACACCTCGCCTCGGCCGAGCAAATGGCCAATCTGGTGGATCAGCCAACCTATTTCCGCCTGCGGCAAAGACGGCATTCGCAAAGGCCTTTGCCGCCCATCAAACTGCAAACCTATCTTGTCGACTATCAGATCATCGCTCGCATTCCCAACTTGGAAGTTGCCGCCGGAGTATTTGACGACGAAGGCCGGTTGCTCGATGGCGACGTCGAAGAAGCGTCGTCAGCCAGTGCCAAGCCTGAGGATGCGCAGGCCAAGTTCACTTACTTTCGAGTCCAGCAAAAACTCGAGGTGCCGGCAAATTCCGTCTTCCTTCGCCTCGGAGTGCGAGATCTGTCGAACGACCGCATGGGCACAATGGAAATTCGCTTGCCTCTTGCGCCCGAGCCCTCCGACAGCGCCCCTTGATTTCTTCTGGTTCAGCATACCGACCGCCGTAAAGCGGTAAACGACCTCTCAGGAAGGTGACGGCAGAGCGCGTAATTCCAGCTCAGGGAACCGCGATCATTCTCGATTGCGAAGCGTAGCGCCGGTAGTCCTGGAATACCACTTGGTTCAGGTCAGACTCGTGACGGCCTCTTTGCAGGCGAATGGTCCCGCTCACCGGCATCAAATACTCGTGCGCTCCCACCGATACGTAATCGTAGTCCACCGTGATGGAAGCTGCGTGGATCGAAAAATTCGCCGGAAGATCGTCCGCTTTCATTGTGATGCGCCGAATCCCCAGCGTCGAGCTGTCGATGTACGCCAGTCCATGAAAACCCGAGTACACGACCGCGTTGTTATCGCTGAGGGTCATGCTGTCGTTCTTGCGCTCCACCCGGTACTCGAACACTTGCACCGTGCCGCTCTCCAGTGCATCCGTCTCTTTCCAGTGAAACTCCGCTTTCGACGAGGGTTGAAACACCAGATTTAGCAAATGACCGAATTCGCCCAACGATATGGGCCCATCCATCTCCGCCCGCTTCACTTTGCTCGGGTGGCCGTCTACTTCCAGGGTCGTCCTGGTCTCCTTGTTGTCGGCGTATCGCAGCAATTCGCCGAAAGAGTCTTTGCGCCGCCATCTCCCGTTCCCTGACATATCCACGGAACGGTCGGTCACTTCGAAGCACAAAAAGTTGGGCAACTTCGCAGCATAGTTCGTCGCCTGTTTTCTGGCTCCATCGAGAATCGCGTCGATCTCTTCCGGAGAGGGACGGGTCACCGCATCTGTCGGCAACGCCGTAATCGAGAGCGGCTGCCTCTTCAGAGTCACCGCAGCATCGCCCAGCACCGAATCCTCGGCAGCTCCTTGGTTCGGCTCAGGTGCCGCTACTTTCCCTGTCGCCGCATCCGCTAACTCCGGCCCTGGAATGCTGAAGCTGCTCTCTCGCTCCATCACTCTTTCGCCCTGCGCCAGCGACAGCCTCACCTCGTAGTTTCCGGCCGGCAAGGAAGCGGTTTTTAGCGACGCCACGTAAGGAAACGATTCGCTTAAGTCGCTGGGCAACTGCAGCGGGATTTGCCCCATCAGCTCGCCATTTCGGAATACTTTCATCTCAAGCATGGCCTGCTCCGACATGCCGGAGTCGGAACGCACCAGGAAAAAGAATGACAGCTCTTTGGTCCCCGGCATCACCTGACCACCAATACTCGGAACCACTTTGCCATGCTGATAGTGCAGCGGCTCCAGCGGGTCTAACTCCTCCTCCTCTGCCGACGAATCAATCCGGCGCACCATGGCCACATCGCTTAAGAAGGGGCCAGCTGCAGCGTTCGGAACGTCGAAACTTCTTCGCTCTCCACCTAACTTTCCGCTCTTGCGATCCACCACCGCCGTCTCCAGCGTGTACTGTCCGGGAGGCAGGGCGAAGTGCCGCTGCATGGTTGCGCAACTTCTCGCCTCCTCTTTTGAATCCAGAGCGCTGTGCCCAGGAACGTCCTCGCTGAAATGCTCCACCACTGCACCAGTCTTGTCTTTCACTTCCGAAACAATCGAGACATGCCACGACGCCAGGTTGGCGTTGAGATCGCGCTGCACTTCCAGTCCCGAGGTCGGCACTTCGACCACCAGCGTGTTTTCATTCCCCGTCGTCAGATTGCCCAGTTTGAGCACGGCAGTGCGGAATTTCACATCGGTCGGCAATTGCGGCTCCGACCAGACCTTCATCATCGGCGCTTCGAACGCTCTCATACCGGCTGTGCGAGGAACTGCAAAATACCCCGCCCGCGACTGCACCTTCAATCCGTGCCGGAGCGGCTTCACAGTAATCTGATGAAACTTCCCGTCATAGACCACATCCTTCGGAAGATACGATGCCTCGTAGTACGTAGTGAGATCTGCCACTGCCTGCTGGAAAGGCCTTTTCAGGTTGTCTTCGGAATAGATAACCGCTCCGCCCGTGGTCGCGGCCATGGCGCTTACCGGATCTTTGTTCCCTGCCAGACCCTCGTTTTCGACTCGGGTGATCTGATCGCTAATTTGCGACATCATTCCCGGCCCGTATGCCACCGGGGTCTGCGCCGCTAATCCTGCGGACAGCGGGGTCTGGGGGCCTGCAGCCATCGATGCGCTGCGATTGAACGAGCTCACGTTTCCGATGGCCATGGCCGCCATCAGTCCATCCATCACTTTCGTATCCAGCGCTTCCTTGTTGATGACATAAATACTGACCTCCGCGCGATTCGCTGCTCCGGCGATGGACCGCAGTATGTCGCGCGTATCCGCATCCGTCTTTACGCCCTCGCTAAAATAAATGACCAACTTTCGGCCCGGGATTCCTGTTTGGGCGCGGACCAATCCCAGCAGCCCGGCAAGCGAGGCCGGGGTGTGTTGGTCCTGAATGATTCGCTGGGTTTCCGTTAGCGAGGCGAGCATCGCGCGTTGAGCGCTTCGATCGTACGCGGTCGCCTGCGATTGCGCCTGCCCAGTTTCCGACTGCACGCCAGTGATCAGTCTTTTTTGCGCAGCTGCCGCTACTTCGTTGCCGCTGGTGCCTTCCTCGCTGGTGGCTGCGCTGATCGCTTTTTGAATTTCCTCTCGGTTGGTCGTGAATTCCTGAAGAATCCGCAGCCCTCGATTCACGTGGAATACGGCGAACGAAAAATCCTTCGCCGGCATCACCTTCAAGATCTTCCTGGAGACATCGCGCGCATTGGTCCCCGCTGACGGATCCAGCGGATCGAACAGGAATGTGACCAGGTGATTCGCGCCCGACTGCTGTCTCACCAGGCGAATGTCTTTCAGCTTTACTACGGAACCATCGTCGGTCACCGCGAAATCTTCGGGGGTGAGATTTACAAGGTTCTTCTTCTTGCCGTGAATCACCATGTCGACTGGAACCTCGTCGACATCTTTCACAATCTTGTCGGTAGAAGCGGAAAATGGAGATGGAGATCCCGTGTCGGAAGTGGTCTGGCCTTGAAGTGCAACCCCCAGCACCAGGGAAAAAAGGAGGCTAACCACTTGCGAACTACGGATCAATCGGAAGCAGTAAAGCTTACGCATGAATACCTCGGTCCGGACGAGTGCGAAACCTTCGACCGACCGATTCTGCCTCCACGGCGGCTGGTTGTAAAGGCGACCAAAGCCGGATTCAGCGAAAAGGCCTGCCTTTCACAATTCCCTGCCCTCGCGGATCGTAAGCAGTTGATTCGCGGCGATGTCCTTGAATGTTTCCTTTGCCCCCGTCGGCCAATAGACATCGACGTCCACACTCGATACTTTCCCCAAACCAAAATGCAGCCGTGGATCGTTGGATGACAGGAAACTGCTCTGGCTGGTCAGGCACTGCGCCTGGACCTTTCCGCCATAGTGCACCAGCACCCGCGATCCCAATGCACTCTTGTTGCTCTTGGTTCCTTCCAGCCTCACTTTGATCCAATGGTTTCCAGCAGGCGCATCATTGCGCAAAAGCGAAGGCGGCTCGTTGCGATTCATGATGACAACGTCGATGTCGCCGTCGTTGTCGAAGTCCCCAAAAGCTGCGCCCCGGCTTTGATGCTTGGCCGAGATACCCGGCCCGGCCTCTTCACCCAGCTGCACAAATTTGCCATTGCCTTGATTGCGGAAGAGCAGGCGCGGGCTGTGCGCGGGATATTTCGCGTAGACTTTTTCCAGCTCCGGGTACACCGTCCCAGTCACAATCAGGATGTCTTGATAACCGTCATTATCGAAGTCGGCAAGCGCCGTGCCCCAGTTGATGAAGCGGCGTTCCATGCTCAGCCCGGCCGCGGCAGTAACATCTTCAAACTCGGCCTTTCCATTGTTCCGATAGAGACCCGTAGCCTGATTTTGAAAGTGCGTCTTTACCAGGTCGATATGCCCGTCGAGGTCGTAGTCACCCGCCGCTGCGCCCATGCCGGCCACCAGGTCGCCTCCTGGGCCGAGCGCAACCCCCCGCTGCAATGCTTCTTCGCGGAAGGTTCCGTCGTGGTTGTTCATCAGCAACAAGCTGGGCGTTGCGTCACACGCCACGAAGATGTCCTGCCAACCGTCTTCATCCGCATCAAAAGCCAAGGCCGTGAACCCATAGGAACCTTGCACGGCCGCGATTCCCGACTCTTTCGAGACGTCAGTGAATGTGCCATCGCCGTTGTTGCGATAAAGAAAATGCTGTGGAGCGGGAAAACCGGAAGGGCCACAATTGGTGGCAACACCTTCGTAGTTGCAGTTGGTCACTTCTAAGGAAGGTTTTGGCGCGTTCGCCAGATCAAACATCAGGTAGTTCGAGACAAACAGATCCAGCAGCCCATCGCGGTTGTAGTCGAAGAACGTGGCGCCCGAACCAAAGCGGGTCGTGGGATACGAAAGCCCGGCTTTTTGGGTGACATCGGTAAAGGTGCCGTCTCCGTTGTTTCGATACAAACGGTTTTGGCCGTAGTAGGTCAGAAAAAGATCTTCAAATCCATCGTTGTTGTAGTCGCCCACACAAACGCCGCACGCCCATCCACAGTCGAACAAACCCGCCTTCTCGGTGACGTCGGTAAACGTGCCATCGCGGTTATTGTGGTAGAGGCGGTTGCTGGAACCCGAAAGACACCCTTCCAGGCGCCGCCCACCGATGATGAAGATATCCATCCATCCATCATTGTCGTAGTCGAAGAACGCGCAGCCGCCGCCGTTCAGCTCGATGATGTACTCGATGTGATCGGTTCCTCCGTAGACCATCGTCTTGGTCAGCCCTGCGCTTTCGGCAACGTCGACGAATCGCGAGAACGGAGCAGCACCCGCTTTGTCCGGAGCAGCCAGGGAACGGAGTTGACGTGGAACCAAGGACGAGGCCAGAGCTGCCGGAATCGTGCGCAGGACGCGGCGCCGTGTCCAATTGCCAGGTTTTTCCTTGGACATACTTCACCACATCCTAACAAAATTGAAAACGGCCACGGGTCACTGATTCGCCCGGCCAGCGGCATTGGTGAGGTCTTTCTGAAGGTCGATCGCATTCGTACTATGCGGATCGATTTCAAGCGCTCGCTCGACTGCCTGTTGAGCTTCGCTGAAGCGCGATTCCATGCCCAGGGTTGCCGCCAGACTGATCCAGGCGTCGGTGTATGCGGGAGCGGCGCGCACCGCCTCCCGAAACTGCACCTCGGCGGTCGCGAGATCTCCGCTGGTGGAGGCCAGGTAGCCGAGTTGATGATGTGCGATCGCCATTCCTGGATCGATCTGCACCGCCTTCTGCAGTGCCTCGCGCTCCCCAGCGGTATCACCGGCGCGATCCAATGCTACCGATAACTTGTAATTGAGCAGCGCACTTGTCGGCAGCACCGCGAGTGCATCGCGATAGTGCACGGCCGCTTTCTTGGGATCCCCGGCGGCGAGTTCCTTGTCGCCCTGCCCCGTGCTCAAGGCTGCCTGAGTCCGATCGGCTTTCGCCTTTTGCGCCTGCTGGTAGAGGCCAAGCTGCTCCGCTGCCAACTTCGTTTCGCCAAGAGTTTGTAGAACCTTCGCGTATTCATACCTTACGCTGGGTTCGGTTGCTCCCATAGCCAGAGCCTGTTCAAACTGCTCCCTTGCCCCTTTCGGATCTTTAAGGTTGGCGAGAGAAATTCCGAGGTTATAACGGCTGTTGTAGTGATTTGGATTCAGCGCCACCGCCTGCTCGAGGAATTGCCGCCCGCCTGCGTAGTTTCCCGCCCTGTTCTCCAGAACCCCATTCAGATAGAGGACGGTGAAATCGTGGGGCGCCTCCGCGAGCAGTTTCTTCGCTAAAGGCCGCGCCAAGTCTTCGTCATCGTTGAGCACGAGAACGTGCAAATACAGGATCTTTGCATCGAGATCGCGAGGGTATTGCTGAACGAGTTTCTGGGCCAACTTCGCAGCTTCCTCATAGTGCCCCTGGGGAGCGAGTTGCATAATCAAGGCGCGTGTCAGGGTAGGCGACCGAGGGTTGGCTTCCAGGCCTTTCTTCAAGACTTCGATCGCCTGATCTTGCGAGCCGTCCTCTCGGTAAGCCGAGGCCAAGTCGACAACCAGGTTCTCGTCCTTAGGTTGCGGGCCAAGTAGCGCGATTACGCCGCCGAAGTCACGTGCAGCGAGAAGGTTCTTGCTGGCTCCCTCGAGCGCCAGCTCCGACTGCGGATCAATCTTCACAGCCGCCATCCACTCCGTTCGCGCTTGCGCGCTCTGATGCAGTTCCTCGAGTGCACTGGCCAGCAGAAGATGCGGCTTGAGCACATCAGGCTTGATTTCAATCGATTGTTGAAGCGCTTTGACTGCGCCGTTGACATCGCCCTTGCGCAGCAGATTGAGCCCAAGGAGGTACAAGTACTCCGCTGATCCTGGCTTTCGTTTAAGCGCGGCCTGATAAGCTTCGACCGCGCACCCAAATTGCTTGTGATCTCCGTACCACATTCCCGCTTCCGCGTAGGTATCGGCGGTGGGCTGCATCTGAAGCTTGGTAAGAAGGGCCGCGGCCGGTACACATGCACTAGCTGCGCATACACCAGAGACTGCAATCAGGAACCCAAAATAAAAGATACACAACCGATGCATGTTTGGCGGGGCCCGAGAGTAGGGCTACATCGACTATAAGTGTAGTCTGGGAGCCATGCAAGCTTGTCTTGGCGCAAACAGCGAGGGAAATGATCCCTCTGCGCTGCCGAGCCTAGCGTTCCCTCAACCTCCGTTTGCATCAATCCGGATACGGCACACCCGGCTTTACGATCCGGATTTCGTGGTCGTGGAAGGTCATGAGCCCATTCGGCAGTTTTACCTGTGGCATGTGGCAACTGACGCACTTCTCACTGGCCACAGTGCATGCCTTTGCATCACGATGGCTACCGGCTTGAGCAGACACATTCGCGGATTCGCTTTTTGACGCGTGACAGGCAAGGCATTTGGAGTCGTAGAAACCCTCGTCTCTTAGAACGTCCTGGTGCGGGTCATGGCAGGCGATGCAGCTGGCGCGCGGGTCAGTGCCGTCAAAGCATTTACTGTTCGCCAACCGATAGGGCTGGAAGCGCACATTGACTTCGCCTCGCGTGCGACTTCGCACCACCGTTTCCCAGGTTCGATGGCACTGTCCGCAAAAGTTTGAAATGTCTTCCGCTGAGAGTTTTCGCAGATCCGGAGGAGCCGTCTCGTACGCTTGGCCCTGAAGCGCGGCGACCATGTGCGCTTCCGCTCCGGTGTGACAGTGTTGGCAACGAACGCCCGGCTCGAGCGTATCGAGATGCAACTTCCCATTTGACACGGCCCCTGTCGAATGACATCCGAAACAGTCCTTCGGCTCGCTTGTCCTGAGCTTCCTTCCCACCGCTTCATCCAGATTTTGCGGCGTCAGTACCTGATCGCCGGTAGTGATTTCCAGGCCATCGATCGATGGGTAATAGCTCACCATGCTCTCGTAGAGTTCGCCATCTTTCTCGAGCACCCAGGTCTGCGCGCCTTTACCAAAATTCCAGTGGATCGGCAGGGAAATGGTTCGCGTCCCATCGGTGACGGAATACATCGTCTGGCCGTCCTTGGTTTCGACGGTGTAGGTGTATGAACCTTTGCGAACGCTAAGATGCGGATGCGTCTTAAAGAGAGGATTGGCATCCGGCCACTGCATTGCCCGTCCCATCGGCGAGTCGGGCTGCGCCAGGGCCTGCGAGGCGTGACACCCGGCGCATGCGGTTGCAATGTTGGAATGGCTTGTCTGCGCGGCCACGTCAACAGCGGCCGCAACCATCACAACCATTGCCAAGATCCTACGGGCGCTCAGTCGTAGGGTCACTACCGCTTGTGAGCCGGAGGCAGAGGAGTCGTTCACGCCGCGCGTCTTCCTTGCGGCCGGATTTCGAGTAAGCCTTCGCAAGAGCAAGATGGGTCTCAAGATTGTCAGGTTCCAATTGAAGGGCGTTTTCCAGATGTTCCATGCCGTTCTTCACGTCTCCGGTTTCCAACAGAGATCTCCCCAGCACAAGTTGAGCGGAAGGAAGAGCCGGTTTCTGTTCCGCGGCCTTCTCGGCATAAGGCAGTGCTTCGCCGCCTGCATTGTTCATGAGCAGGGCCCACGCCGTCATCACGTCTGCTTCCGCGTTCGAGGGTGCGATTTTCAACTCCTGCTCAAACTCGTTCAAGGCCGCATCAGGATTCGTCGCAAACAACAGGTATCCGAAAAGAAAATGCACATTCGGAGCTGTCGGGAAACGTTGAAACAATCCTTGAAATGCCTGCGCCGCCGAGGTCTCATTTCCCGCCAGAAACCGGTACGCGGCATCGCCCGCGGCCGACACGAGCTCTCGCTGCTCCGCGGGTACATCTTTCGGCAGCAGCGGCATTCTCAACCCTGCGAGTCCGATCGCCGTGAGCAACTCAGGGTTGGTGATGTCGTTCTTGGCAAAAAATGAATATGCCTTCAAGGCGTTCGCATAATCGGCCTGGTGCGTCAGCAACAACCCTTCGTGATAGCGGAGAATTTGCGCATTGCGTGGCTGGTCGGCTGCCCCCAGCGAGATTCCATGTTGAATATCGGCCAGCGCCTTGGGATATTCCGCGGTTTCGTATTCGCACAGTCCTCGCAGCGCAAACGCAGGTCCCGCGTTCGGAATCATCTCGAGGTAGTGCGAGAGAGCGTCTCGAGCCGCGACGTAGGCTCCGGTCCCGTATTGTAAAGAGCCCAGGAACCACCACCCCTCCGGCCAGCCGGGATTGCGCTCTACCGCTTGGGAATAAAGTTCGATAGCGCGGGGCACGTCGTTCTGCATTCGCGCAGCCGAAGCCTGGGCAATTACGTCATTCTGGGGACCAGCCGAAGCCTGGCCTATCGCTCCGCTGGAGAAGACCAGCATCAAGGATACCGCGGCCAACAGATAGCAGGCACGCCACGGCTGCAGCTGGACGGCCGCACCCGTACGCGTATCCCCTTTTAGGCAAAAGTTTCCGTCCGCGAAAAACACCCTTACCCCACCACCCTATGTTCTGCTCAATATCGTATCACTGCGTGTAAGGCTGTGGATGCCGCTTGGTTTTGTCCGAGTTGCCACAACCCCGCGCTGGGCGTGGGCTTTTGGGTCAGAAAGAACGCGCAATACATCCGTGTGACTCAATTCACAGCGCTCGCCTGGGCCCCTCCAGTAACCGTGTTCCCATCTTGGTTGAGGGTGTCTCGCGCTGGGTCCGAGACCGCTTCCCAGTGCAGGTACAGAGTCCATGAACCGATTTTTGATTCTTCTTTGTTGCAGTGAGCACCACCGTTTTGGGCAGTCTTCTCGCTTTCGCAGGTCTCCCGGCAGCTCCGGAGACGCTCATCACCGATTATCCGAGCCCAGGCTCCATCTTCCCGCCGGTCATTTCGCCTCTTTTCCAGTGGCGCGATCGTTCGTCAAGCGCGACGGTCTGGCGCATTGACGTCCGTTTTGCCGAACAGGTGGCCGCGCGTCTCCGCATGGTCGGCCGGCGAGAAACTGCAAATGGGAGAGATGGACGATAGCTCGTGGGCTATGTCCCGCCACTCTGCGCCGGAACAAGCCGAAGCTCTGAATCCGGACAACGCGTTTGCTTAATGTGTTGTCGCTCAAGAAAGCGCGACTGCCAGAGCTCTGCTTCACCTGCGGAAAGGCGTCGAGCTTGGTCACTTGTTTGGCCCCATCCGGAAACGTTTACGCTCGATTGTTATCCCGGTGGTGTGCTGGCTGTTAAGAAAACGTTCACGAAAACGTTTACGTCCGCTCGGTCTGCCACAACAAATAGCTTGTAATCAATAGCTTACGAGGATCACCCGGCAAGCGGAGATTTTTATCAACAAAATCGTTTTTTTTCTTGACACTGTTCATTCTGACAGGGTAAAAGAACACCCACATTTTAAGTAATGCATTTGTATGAGTTCCAAAGGTTCGAAAAAGGCGGCCGGGAAGTAGCATCCCTGACTACCAAACGGCGCCCATTAGTTGTCACACCCCTAAAACCGGAGGCTGTAATGACTCTGAAGTCACTTCTGTCGGCTTGGCAGAAAGCAGGCCTTGTTGCCTGCTTGGCCATGTTCGTCTTCGTCTCCTCGCTCAGTTTGGGTCAGCAGTTGACCGGAACGTTGACGGGCACCACACGGGATACGACTGGCGCTGTCGTGGCGAATGCCAAAGTCACGATGACGAATCAACTGAATGGCGATGTTCGTACAACGGTGTCGAACGGAGCCGGCTACTTTGCCATCACGGCTATCCAACCGGGAACCTATTCGGTGACCGTGGAAGCGCCGGGGTTCAAACAGTGGAAGCAGGAAAGCGTCGTCTTCGCGCAAGGCGACAACCGCACCCTGCCCCAAATCGCTCTCGAGGTTGGACGCGTGAGTGAAACCGTCGAAGTTACTGCCGGTGCCCTCTCCGTGCCCACCGACAACGCTGAAATCTCTACCACAGTTCCCGTGGACATGGTCGAATCCTTCCCCATGGGCAATCGCAACTCTGGCGAATTGCTCAAGATCATGCCGGGCATGGCGTTCGCCAATGGCAGCAGCCAGGGTTCGGGCTTTTCGGATAAGGTCGTAGGCACGAACACCGGGCCGATCGGCAACTTTTCCGCCAACGGCACGCAGCCCAACGGCGCCATTGCGTACATGCTCGACGGCGCAAACCTAGTGGATCCAGGCAACGCAGGTACGCAGATTGCCAACATCAACCAGGACATGGTCAGTGAAGTGAAAGTCCTGATGTCCAACTACGATGCTGAATACGCCAAGGGCCCCGTGATCTTCCAGGCCTTCAGCAAGAGCGGCGGCCAGAAGTACCATGGCGAACTCTACCTGTACGCCCGCAACAGCGCCCTGAACGCGATTGACGCTTATGCCCACAGCCAGATCGTCAGCGGCGCAACGACCGCTGCCCTTGCGGCTCCTGCCGAGAGTTACTATTACGCGGGCGGCAACATTGGTGGTCCCATTCCTTTCTTAAATAAGGGCCGCCAAAAGCTGTTCTTCTGGGGTGGTTATGAATACATGCGGCAACACCCTGCGGGCAGCATCATCAATTACAACGTGCCCACCGCCGAGCAAATGAATGGTGATTTCAGCAACACCACCATCGACGGCGTCCCGGGCGCAACGATGGTGAGTAGCGGCACTACGCTGGCTCAACAACTGAAGAATGTTTGGGGCTACGCGTACCAGAATGCCTACCAGCACATCCCAACTGGCGCCACGTCGACAAGTGTTCCCAAGTCGCTTTGGGATCCTAACGCCGCCATCTATGCCAAGCTGCTTCCGCAAGCCAATATCACCCCGAATGCGGGCAACGGCTGGAGTAATTACCAGTACGTATCGAGCGTTCCCCAGAACCGCTGGGAAGCCACGGGCAAGGTCGACTACAACATCGGCGACAACACGAAGCTGACCGGCTCCTACACCCGTCAGATCGAAGCGGATCAACACCCCGTCGGGATATGGTGGACTCCGCCGTGGACCCTGCCCTATCCGTCGAATGTAGTGGCCAACACCACTTCGCAAGAAGTGATGGCTAACTTCACCCACGTGTTCAATCCGACCACCACGAACGAGGCTGTGTTCACGCTCGCTCGTTATATCAACCCCAACACCTTGAGCAATGCGTCGGCTGTGAACCGGGGTTCTCTCGGCTTGACCATGCAGGGACTTTTCGGCAACACCACCAAGCAGATGCCGAACATTGCAGGCCCGTGGGGCGGTACCTTCCCCGACATTGCAGAAATGAACCTGGATGGCACGTTTAATGGAAGCGGGTTCGGCAAAGAAGCCATCGATCCTTCGGTCTATGACAACTTCACGAAGGTCGTTGGTTCTCACACCATCAAGCTGGGCTTTTACTGGGACACCAGTAAGAACATCCAATCCAGCAGCGCGTTCGCTACCGGGGCAAACGGAACCTATAACCTGGGATGGGGCGGTAACACCACCGGTAATACGGTAGCGGACTTTCTGCTGGGAATTACTAACAACTACACACAGCCGAACGCGGATATCGTCAACACGATCCAGAATCACCAGTGGGCGATTTATGCGCAAGACTCGTACAAGGCCAACCGTCAGCTTACGGTGAGCTACGGTTTGCGTTTCGATCACCAGGGTCAGTGGTATGGCCCTGCTAATGGCATGGCTGTGTGGAATCCGTCGACGTATACCCAAAACAGTACCGTCAATAATCCAGGCCTTCAGTGGCATTCAATCACCAGCAACATCCCACTGTCCGGCTGGCAATCTCCGTTGTTTTACTTCGAACCTCGCGTCGGAATTGCGTATGACGTGTTCGGAAACGGCAAAACTGTGATACGGGGTGGTTTCGCAGCATTCCGTTATCAGGTTTCCGTGAACGACGTCGGCGGCCCGACAAACCTGGCTTCGGGGATATACACGGCCACTCTCTACAACCTTAATTCGTTTGACGCGATCAACGGCGGTTCTGCATCCGGGTCCCCACGGGCTAACGGTACCTCGATCAGTGCGTTCCAGATCAACGATAACCGCACGCCGTACACCAACGACTGGAACCTCAGTGTCGCCCAAGCGCTGCCTTGGCGTTCCGTGTTCGAAGTTTCCTACGTCGGGAACCAGAGCCGGAACGAGCTGATTGACGGTGCAAACGGCAAGCTCAATGATCTCAACCAGGTACAAACAGGGGGTTACTTCTTCCCTGATCCCAAGACGTCGAGTGGGCTCGGCGGCACTCCCATCTTCGTTTCCCCGGGTAATTTGCCCTGCAATAACAGCAATGCGGCCACTAACTACGTCAACTGTGATGCAATGGGCCCGAACGGCGTCCCGCTGTCAACGAACTACAAAGCAACCTTCACTCAAAACGATTACCGGCCGTTAACCAACTATACCGATATCTACCTCATCAGCCACGGCAGTTACGCGAACTTCAACTCGCTGCAAGCGTCGTGGAAGAAGCAAGCAGGTTCGGTCAGTTTCCTGTTCAACTACACCTTTCAGAAGGCCATGGGCATTTGGGATGGGCAAAGTAACAACGGCCCCACCAACGGCACCACGGTCGATCCATTCCTCTTGAGGGCGAACTACGGACCGCTGGCCTACGACCACAGCCAGATCTTCAATTCGACCTACAATTGGTCGATGCCAAAATTCGTTCACGGCAATCGCCTTCTGGGAGCTGCGGTCAACGATTGGCAGTTGTCGGGCTACACAACCTACCAAAGTGGCGCGCCCATGCAACCAAATGCAACGCTGCAATATCAGTTCGCCGGTGGGCTCGGTGTCCCGATCCAGGCACTCGCCGGGACGCCCTACCAAGTGCCGGACAACAGCATTGCCCTGCCGAATGGCTTGCGATCGAACGGGGTGAATGCGGGGACATGGTATGGCACCGATCAGACCGGTGGCGGGTACGAAAATTTTCTTCCACAAATCACCTGTGACCCGCGCAACCATGCCTCCGGCAAGTATTTCAACCCGAGCTGCTTTAGCACTCCCGCGTATGGCCAATTGGGTACGTTGCAGTGGCCATACGTGCACCTGCCCGCTTACTTTGACTGGGATTTGGGCTTGTACAAGTCTTTCAGGATCTCGGAGAGTAAGCAAATTCAATTCCGGATTCAGGGTACGAACTGGCTGAATCATCCCCTGCCGCAGTTCGGCTTGGGGGGCACCTCGGATGAGTTGATCAACCTGCAACAGACCAACAACATAGTGATTCCGGGCACTGCAACCGGTCCAGACGGAAACATCTGCAGCGCTCTTAGCTTGACCGTCACCAACGGTTCGTGCACCTACTCGTATAATTCGATCGCAAACTCGAACACCAACAGCAGTCTAACGGGCAAACCGGCCTTCAAGACTGGCCAGCGCGTGCTGACGTTTGCTGTGAAGTTCTACTTCTAACAGCGGCCGTCAGGTAAAATTGAAGGGTGGCTTCGGCCACCCTTCTTTCTTTCTCCAAGATGCCTAAATCATTCCTCCTGGTGCTTTGCCTCCTTCTCTCGCTCGCTTGCTGGGCACAATCGTCGGCCGCTTCTAACCAGAAAAAACCAATGCACTTCGATCTCAGGTCTGTTCCTTTCGTCCTCCAGAACGATGAGACCCCCGCCCGCAATGCACCCGAAACCATGCCTGGTGGAGTCGCCATCTTCGACTACAACGGCGACGGACGCCCCGACATCTTTTTCACCAACGGTGCCAACATCGCCACATTAAAGAAGGATGATCCCAGGTACCGGAACCGTCTTTTCCGCAACGACGGCAATGGCGTCTTCACCGATGTCACTGAGGCCGCCGGCCTCGCCGGCACCGGCTACGATATGGGAGTCGCTGTCGCTGACTACGACAATGACGGCCATCCCGATCTGTTCGTCGCCGGCGTCCACCACAGCACGCTCTACCACAACAACGGCGACGGCACCTTCACCGACGTGACCGCGAAAGCCGGCCTCGACAAGGCTCTCAACTCTCCCGATCCCGAATTCGGCCCTTATTGGGCGATCACCGCCGTCTGGGTCGACGTCAACAACGACGGACTCCTCGATCTCTTCGTCGTCAACTACATGCAGTGGCAATACTCCGACAAGCCCCTCTGCGCCATCGGAAACCTCGCCGACTACTGCAGTCCCAAGTACTACAAGGGAGAGCCCAATCAACTCTTTCTCAACAACGGCGACGGCAGCTTCACAGATGTCTCCGAACAGTGGGGACTTCGCGCGCATGTGGGCAAAGGCATGGGGGGAGGTATGGCGGACTACGATCTCGATGGCCGCCAGGACATCTTTGTCACCAACGACGCCTCCTATAATTCCCTCTTTCACAACAAAGGAGACAAGTTCGACGAAGTGGGCTTCGAGACCGGCGTTGCCCTCACCGAAGACGGAGTCTTCATTTCCGGCATGGGCCTCGACTTCCGCGACTTTAACAACGACGGTTATCCCGACATCGCCTTCGTCGCTCTCAACAACCAGACCTTCCCTCTGTTTCAAAACACGGGCAAAGGAGACTTTCACGAGGTCACAACGGAATCGGGCATGCGCGAACCCAGCCGCCAAATGTCCGGCTTCGGCCCAGGTTTGTATGATTTGGATAACGACGGATGGAAGGATTTGTTCGTCACCCGCGGCCACGTCGAATCGCTCGATCAGCCCGGCCAACCCGTCGATCAGACCAACACGGTGTTCCACAATTTAGGCGCAAGCGGGAAATGGCAGCCTCTCACCGATGAAGCCGGATTCAACGCCGCCCCGCCCGCCCGCCACCGCGGCTGCGCCTTCGGCGATCTCGACGGCGACGGCCGCGTCGACATTGTTGTCAGCGCCATCGGCGCCCCCGCAGAGATCTGGATGAACCGTAACCAGACCTCGAATCACTGGCTTGACGTCTCTCTGCACGGCACCAAGAGTAACCGCGACGGCATCGGCGCCCGCATCAAAGTTACCGGCAAGAGCGGCACCCAGTACAACCACATGACGACCAGCGTCTGCTATGCTTCCTCAAGCTACGGCCCGGTTCACTTCGGCCTTGGCCAGGACGCGAAAGCCGATGCCATTGAGATCGACTGGCCATCAGGAATCGTGCAAACGCTCAAAGATGTTGCCGCCGATCAAATCCTGAAAGTCACCGAACCTCAAAATAAGTCCAAATAGTACGGGTGCGCCACCGTGGTCTCGCGTTCTGTGCGGAAGGAGTGGAGCTCTTGACTTTCGCGTGTAAAACAGCGTCGGCTCACATCAAGGAAGTAAATGGGTGCCCCCACTTCTGGCCGCCTTTCTGCCAGAAGTGGGGATTTTTCTGGATACAGCCGTCAAACTAATTCGCCATCTCGGTAAACGTCGCCAGCGGATACCCCAGCCTGTGCTTTTCCCTCGCACCGTCACCAATGGGCCTTAGTCTTTCGTTGGAGCGACACTCGTTTCCCATTCCGCGCTCCCTGCGAGTCCACCAGCGATCGGCATTGCCAACACTCGGCACGCGATGCCGTAGACGCGGAGAGAAGGAGAAACGAGTAAGAATGTTGGAAGAGATTGTGCGCTGTCCCTATTGCGCGGAGGTTAGGCAATTCCGGCGCCATAATCCAGCGGTTCGGAGTGGTCCGTCTGCCTCAGCTGCAGCCACACGGCCACGCCCGAGGACCCCCACGCGAAGTGTCCCTGCCTCCAGTGCTTTGAGATGACCCGCGTGGCCACCCGTTGCCGCACCTCCGAAGAAATCCGCAATCGCCCAGATCTTCCCGCCCGTCTCTAGCAGTCAGTGCGCTGCCATCGCGGTGCGCAAACGCTTCTCAGCGTCATCACTCCAGTAGCGGCATTCCAGCAGCAAGAACACGGGCGTATATGGAATCGTCATCCGCGTCTTCAGTAACAGAACGTGGAACGTCTTTCCTGCCTCATCCAGCTTCGCGATGATCTCCTCGTGCGGCAGTGACTGCGCGGCGGTTGTGCCCAGCAGATTGGCCAGAGCTTCACGGTAAGCGGCCACACCTTTGGCGTCACTCTCCGGCACCAACTTCAACTCCGCGTCCGTAAAAACGTTTGCCCGAACGTGCTTCGCGTGCGCGATCTGATCCAAAACCGCCTTCACGACTTCCAGTTGATCGGCGTCGGTCTCGACCGTCTCGACACCGGCGCTGGTCTGATAGGGATACGCCGAGTCGACAATCGCGATCCAGTTGCGATGCCCCAACAGCGGCAACTCGTCATTCAACAGCGCCCGCCACGACTGGGCCGGATGCTTCTCCGGCCTGGGATTGTCCGCCGCCAAGGCAGCCATCGCCATTACGCTGGCAGCCACTACGATGAAAATTCTCTTTAGAAAAGTCACAGTCCCTCCCTGGGATGCTCGTGATACTGTAGCCTAAGTTGCTGGCGGCGAAGACAATCCTTGAGTCAGCTCGTACCGAAACTTTCCTATTCTAACCACTAAAACGGCTTTTACTGGTGTGACCAGACCTCTTCGCGCGCGCTTAGCTACGGAAACTGTGACCAACGTCGAGTCCCCCCGTCGAATACGCATGACCTCATCCGTACGCTTGCATGCAAGCTGCATCCTCATTTTGCTCGCAATCCTTGCCACAGCAGAAACCGCAAGCCGGCACACCACCACGCTGAAGAAACCGAATGCAGCCACGATCGCCACGTTGCAGACGCTGCTGCCCGATCTCATGCAGAGGGCTGTCGTGCCTGGGGTCTCGATGGCGGTGATTCGCGACGGCAAAACCTACTGGATACACGCGTTCGGCACGCGCAACACGCAAACCAAAGAACCAGTGACGGACGACACTACGTTTGAGGCTGCGTCGCTCAGCAAGCCCGTGCTCGCGTATGGAGTGCTGAAGCTGGTCGACGAAGGCAAGCTCGACCTCGACAAGCCGCTCTCTGATTACGTGAAGAAACCGTTCCTTGAGGGCGATGAGCGCGTGAACAAAATCACGGCGCGGATCGTCCTGAGCCATCGCAGCGGATTTCCGAACTGGCGTGGGCAAAAGCCGTTAAGCATCTATTTCACTCCAGGGGAGCGATTCAGTTATTCCGGCGAGGGATTTGTTTATCTGGCGCAGGCGGTCGAGCAGATTGCAGGCAAGCCGCTCAACGAATTCATGACCGAAACCGTTTTCACACCACTCGGGATGAGCAGCAGCAGCTACGTGTGGCGTGCGGATTATGATGGGCGAACGGCAACCGGCCACAACGCTGACGGCGAGCCGGAGGAAAAATGGAAGCCCACGGAGCCGAATCCAGCCTCGTCGCTCGAAACCACCGTGAAAGATTACGCGCGGTTTGTCGACGCCGTGTTGAACGGCGTCGGCCTGAAACCGGAGACGCTGAAGCAGATGGAAACGCCCGTGATCGCGGTCGACCCTGACTGCGTAACTTGCACCAACAGATCTCCAGGTGAGCTTTCCAAGGAGGTTTTCTGGGCACTGGGCTGGGGCATCGAACGCACCCCGGACGGCGATGCGTTGTGGCATTGGGGCGACAACGGCGTCTTCAAGTGCGTAGTGATTGCGTATCCCAAGCAGAAAATCGGTGTGGTGATGTTCACCAACAGCGATAACGGACTCAGCATCGCCCAGAGCGTGGTCACGGCCGCAATTGGCGGCGAGCATCCGGCGTTCGTGTGGCAGAAAACGGAGCGCTACGATTCACCTTCGATGCGCTTCATCCGCGCAGTACACGTCAAGGGAGTTGCGGCCGCAATCGCGGAATTCCGCCAGCCCCTCGACCGCCACGATATTTCCGAGCAGGCGATCAACCGCCTGGGCTACCGCTTGCTGGGCAACAAGAAGCTCGCCGATTCGGTACGGATCTTTCAACTCAATGTCGAGCTGTATCCGAAGTCATCGAATGTCTACGACAGTCTCGCCGAAGCTTATGCGAACAGTGGCAACAAGGAACTTGCGATTCAGAATTACAAGAAGTCGCTGGAACTCGATGCAAACAACCAGAACGCAATCGATGAATTGAAGAAGCTAGGCAGCAAGTGAGCGTTGCGATCACTTCACGGCTTGCTCGTAGTCGTTGGCGGATAGTTGTGGAAGAGATTGTCGAGCGCTTTTTGCACCTGGCTCCAATGGTCTCCGGGCTTGTCGCTGATGGTGCCTTTCGCCGTGCCGCTCCAGTTCGGCTTGTTCGCCTTGCGGTCGAGAATTTCGAAGTTGAGGCTGCCCTTACGCACGTGCGTGGAAACGCCGCCTGTGCTAGACGTCACCCAAATGCGGCTTCCACTCAGCGGAACTCCTCCAGTCGCCGCGTAGGTGGGATCGAGCGCCGTGCCCACACTAAGATCCGAATCGCGGGCCGCGTTGTAGGTGATCACGAGATCAGCCTCGTTCACCTTCACTTGCGTGAGCCCGCTGCGCCGCAGGACGTCGTCTACAGAGTGGGTGATGTATTGGTCTATTCTCGGATCGATCACAGGAACTCCCCGTACCCACGCGTAGGTTTTGTATTTGGAGAAGTCCACGGTCTTGTCGTAGACGATGTCAACCTTCTTTGCGGCGAGCTGTGGGGTGACTGTAAGCAATAGCACTGGAATGAAGATAGACAATACTGGTATGTTGCGGGTGCTCCATGCCGGTTTTTGTGGGCGTGCTTCACCCGCATCAACGCAGGTCTGGTTCATGTCTCCTCACGTCGCTGCTCGCAGCGTATGTGGCGTGGGGGAGTGGGTGATCTGTCAGTATTGCCAGAAGCGACCGGCTGTGCTGTTTTCCCCCTTCGCATCCCTGCCCGATTTCGCGGAGTGTCAACAGACTCTTACTGGCGGCGTGCGGCCCTTTCGCGATCCAAACTCAGGCGCGCTCAGTACCCAATCCAAGTTCCCGATTGCCGGTGACGAGGCCGTTATGGGCGCGGTGGCCAGCGTTTCAGTAACGTCTTTGTCGGAAGTCACCGACCTTATTGCGGCTGCGACTATTTCACCCCCAATTGCCAGAACAAGAACGAATACACATCCGTGAACTCTTCAATTTGCTTGGCCACCGGCTTCCCTGCTCCGTGGCCCGCTTTGCTCTCGATCCGCAGGAGTATAGGGCGCGTCTTGCTTTGGCCGTTCTTCGCTTCGGCTTGCATCTCGGCCGTCATTTTCTTGGCATGCATGGGGTCGACTCTGGTGTCGGTGTCGGCCGTCATGAACAGGATCGCCGGGTACTCTGTGCCTGCCTTCACGCGGTGATACGGCGAATAGGCGTAGAGCCACTTGAACTGGTTCGGGTTGTCGGCAGTGCCGTATTCGGGGATCCAGAGTTTAGCGATCTGGAAATTCTGGTAGTGGAGCATGTCTAGGAGCGGGACCTGGCAGATGACGGCACGGAACAGGTCGGGGCGCTGGGTGATCATGGCGCCCATCAAGAGGCCGCCGTTTGAACCGCCTTGGATGGCGAGGTGATTTTTGTCCGTGTATTTGTCGGCGATGAGGTGTTCGGCGGCAGCGATCATGTCGTTGAATACGTTTTGTTTTTTGTCGAGCATGCCGGCGCGGTGCCAGTCTTCTCCGAACTCGGCGCCGCCGCGGAGATTGGCGACGGCATAAACGCCTCCGCGTTCAAGCCAGAGATATGCTGCCCGGTTGAAGGTGGGCGTGAGGCTGATGTTAAAGCCTCCGTAGGCGGTGAGGAGCGTGGGATTGTGGCCATTCTTCTGCAGTCCTTTTTTGTGTACGACGAACATGGGGACGCGAGTGCCGTCTTTCGACTGGAACCACTCCTGCGCGACTTCGTAAGCCGAGGGATCGATGGAGGGGGCATCGACTTTGGCCCACAGGCCGGTCAGTCCAACAATGTCCTGGGAAGGTCCAGCAGGTTTGACATCTACGTGAACGGCCGTCAACTGGAGGCGGTAGATGCTCGGCGAGATCGTAAACGAATGGAAGCCGAAGAAAGCTTCATCGCGATCCCAGCGGCCGGTCGTCCCGAAAACCGTGCCAATCGCTGGAAGTGAGATGTTGCTGATCTTCTTACCATCGAGATCAAAGAGTTTTAGTTCCGAAGTCGCGTTCTGCTCGTACCTTGCGAACAGTTTTCCTCCGTAGACCGACGCGCCTTGCAGCACGGCGTCGGACTGCGGAATGATTTCCTTCCAATTTTCGCGATCGAAGTTTCCCGCGTCCGTGACGAAGACACGGTAGCGCGGGGCATCTTCATTCGTGGTGATGTAGACCTTACCGTCGTACACTTCGGCCGCGTAGAGGAAATCTTTGCCGGTGCTAAGGCGCGAGGGCGGATTGCTCCCCTTCAGGTCCTGGAGAAAGAGTTCGGACTTGGTCCATCCTTGCTCGACGGTGATGAGGAGCCAGCGGCCGTCGTTGGAGAGACTGACGTTTGGCCAGTCTTCGGGATCGCGCCCTTCGCCGAAAACTTTGTCGTCGGTTTCGGGGTCGGTGCCAAGCAGATGGAAGAAGACATGGCGGTTGTACATCTCCTGGCCGGGCGGGACGTCTCCTTTTTTCGGATAGCGGGTGTAGTAGAAGCCGGAGTTGTCATGCAGCCAGGCGATGGAGGCCGCGCGCGTGCGCTCGATGGTGTCTGGAAGCATGGTGCCGGTTTTCGTTTCGATAATGTGAAGCGTGCTGACCTCGGAGCCTCCGGCGGAAGTTCCATAAGCGACGTATCTGCCGTTGTTGCTGGGCTCGAACCAGTCGAGCGCGATGGTGCCGTCGGCGGCGAGCTGATTGGCGTCGACCAGGGCACGGTCGGCGCCGTCGAGGCTGTCGCGCACATAGAGGATGGGCTGGTTCTGCGTGCCTTCGCGCCGGGTATAGAAATAATGTTTACCGGCGATGACCGGGGGAGTGATGCTGCCAATCGCGAGTAGGTCGGTCAGCCGCTTGCGGATGGCTTCGCGTCCCGGCAGCGGGTCGAGCAGGGCGCGAGTGTAGGCGTTTTCTTCCCCGACCCACTTCTGAGTGGCGGCAGAGCCGGCGTCTTCGAGCCAACGATAGTTGTCGATGACCTTGGTACCGTGGAAGAGATCGGCGATGGGTTTGCTCTCAGCCACCGGCGGCCCCGTGGGGACAAAGGTCTTGGTGGAAGAGTGGGAATCTCCGGCATAGACGGCGGCCGCTACCGCGATCAAAGAAAGAACTAACAAGGAAGAGAGCAGCAAACGACCTCCCGGCATACACACCTCAGGATCCTGACACCACGCAACTAGGGTAAGCGTACCAGAACGGGTCGGACGCATCGCCGATGGAGTAAATCGCGAAGAGATGGTTTTCAGCACGCGCCCCTAGATGCTATGATGCTGAGGAAAGCCAACAAGGGGCCATCAGTTCCCGTGCCATACTCCTCAGTAGCTCAATGGCAGAGCATTCGGCTGTTAACCGAAGGGTTGTAGGTTCGAGTCCTACCTGAGGAGCCATCTTTTCAATGCTTTAGGCTTCATTGCGCTCCGTTTGGACGAAAAAGCCAGCCGAGCGATCTTGGCACTCGCGACAGCCATCTCATCGGTAACCACATCACCATAAATGTTGAAGGTAGTTCTTATGGCGCATCATCTTCTGCAGCACAGCGACCGATGTGCCAACGGCATCTAGCCAGGAGCGGTAGCTGTGCCTGAAGGGGTGCGTCTCGAAGTGACCAATTCCGGCGACTTTCGCCGCGCAAGTCGATCTCGGATGAGAGGGACACGCTCGTTATCCAAGACAAATCCCGGAAGCACGTCGAGAAACCACGATTCCAAGGTCGTGACTGGCGTGGAAATCCATTTTGCCACGCCCTCGAAACGCCTCCATTTTTGTTCCGAGAAAGAACGGTGCCGCAATCACACGCACCGACTGTCCTGTGGGCAGAGTGACGGTGGATGCATGCCCAAACGCCGGCTTATACCACTTGTTAGTGAATCCCAGCACTTCCTTATTTAGCGCAAGCACATCGAGAGTCAGAGAGCCGTTGTGCCACCGGCACGTGAGAGGCTTTTCCTCTGTGTCTCCTGTGAAACCAGCTCGACGAAGTCGCTCAGAAAAATCGACATAGTCTGCATACGTCAAAATTTCGGCAATTACATCGACATCGGTAGTGCTGCGGATGGGAGCAGCGGCTTCGTCAGTGATGAGTAGCCCCAGCATGACGCCGCCGACGAAGACGATCTCATCTAAGAAAGGTACAAGTTTGTGGAGGGCATCTTCCAGCAACGGGAGATTTGGGTCAGCCATTTAGGTCCTTCTCAAGAAGTTCTCCCGCGAGATTTCGTTCCCGGGTTCTTCCGCTGCGGATCGCGTCGCAAAGTGCAAGAACACTATAGAACTTGGCATCTCGCAACGCAGCTCTGGTTTCCATCTCGATATGGCCAGACTGTCGGAGGTTCCTTATCTTCGAGAAAATGCGATTTGAGCGGTTCCGCAGCTGCGGCAGTCGGGACGCCGCGAACCATCGAGCCTCTTACCGGCGGGAAAACATACTTTAGTCCGTGTGTCAGAAATTCCAACAGCGCAGATCGGTTGACCCTTTTTTCGTCTCCTGACATGTACAGCAGCCCTGAATCTGCGCAACGCTTGAGAGCCTTTGACACCTCGGATGGGGAGATGAAGAGACCTTCCGCTAGAGTCTTGGACTGAGTTTGCGGCTCGTTCTGGATCGCGAGTTTGAGAAGAAGCGCAATATCCTGGCCTTGCATGTATTCATTGTAGGCAGAGAATTTCCAATTTGGAAATTGGAAATTGCGGTCGAAAAGCACGGGTCAGGGACACTCTGTCACGCCAGAGGCCGGGGTCTCATTGTGCTCCTCCGCGCCTCCGCTTCACCAACCGAGGCCATTGTGGCGAAGAACAGACGTAGCAAAATTCAGCAAACGGCGACTGTGCCTATAGCATTTTGTCTCAACGGAGGGGTTCACCCCATGCGATTGTGCCCATTTTTGTGCCCCTCTGCATCAAAAACGCTCGCACTCCATCCCATGATTTCGGCGGTTACCCTAAAGAGCCCTCCGGCCTCCTGCATTCGCGTGCAGCCCGTATGCCGCAGATCGTAGAAGCGGGCAGGTCACCCCAGCCCGCTTCCGGCGGCTTCCCCAGGCCTCTTTCCAATCGCCGCTACGGGAAACCCGAAAGCCTCATCTTTGTCCTTCCCGCTGTAGCGCTCAAAGGCTGGTTTAGGCTTCATTTCGCTCCGTTTGCACCAAGAGGCAGCCGAGCGACTTTCATGAAGGAGTGAGGCACCACAGACCACGTCTCGCCATTGCGAGGGGCAGCGTTTCGGCAGCTCCCACCCTAATTCAGAGGGCTTACGCACCGATCCTGGTCAGCTTTCGGCCGAGGAAATCGTGAATTGCGCTGCCAATTTCCTGTGCATGCGTTTCCAACGCAAAATGGCCGGTGTCAAAGAAATGGACTTCGGCGTTCGGGTTATCACGCTTGAATGCCTCAGCACCGGGCGGCAAAAAAAACGGATCATGCTTGCCCCAAACGGCGAGTAGCGGCGGGCGTTTGCTGCGGAAGTATTCCTGGAACTTGGGGTAGAGAGCCACATTGCTCGCATAGTCGAGGAACAAGTCAAGCTGGATCTCGTCATTTCCCGGGCGCGCCAGCAGGGCAGAGTCGAGTTCGTACGCCTCCGGCGCCACGAGCGTTACGTCTTGGACCCCGTGCGTGTATTGCCACTTGGTCGTCTCGGGTTTTAGGAACTCACGCAAGGCTCCGCGATTTTCAGGCGTCGGCTGCTTCCAGTACTTCTGGATCGGGTTCCACCCTTCGCTAAGACCTTCCTCGTAGGCATTGCCGTTCTGCGAAATGATCGCCGTGACGCGCTCCGGGTGCGCAAGTGCCAAACGGAATCCGACCGGCGCACCGTAATCGAAAGCGTAAATCGCGAAGGTCTTCAGACCGATCGCGTCCGTAAAGCTCGCAATTAGCTTGGCCAGATGATCGAAGGTGTAGCCGAACTGCTTGCGATCGGGAGCATCGGAGAACCCGAAACCCGGCAGATCGGGAGCTACGACGTGATAATAATCGCTAAGAGCTGGAATGAGATTGCGGAACATGTGGGACGAAGTTGGGAATCCGTGCAGTAGGAGGATCGTGGGGTTGGTTCTCGAGCCCGTTTCGCGATAAAAGATCTTGTAGCCGTCGACGCTGGCGTACTGGTACTTAGTCATTTTTGTAAACCTCCTCGGAGAATGCGGCCTGTTGGCCTCGGCCGGCGCATGCATCGGATTGCATCGCAACAGCCTTTCTTAGCATCAGATGTGCTAACCGATAAAATGATTCATCATCGGTGTATTACTTGGAGACCAGCGGAACAATGGGAAGGACCCAGGCAAAGGACGCAGCGGTTTGGAAAGATGGATTTCTCTTTCTGGGCAACGATCTGGCGCTCGATTTCCTGAACACACGGCCGGTCCAAGATGGCGAAGCAATGGAATTGCTCCCGGATTTCGCCGCGATTTTGCGTTGGTCCCAGACAGCAGGGCTACTCAGCCCACACGACGCAGCGGATCTCGAGCGGCAGTGGGGCCAATCGGCGGAGGCTCGCCGCACAGTGGAAGCCATCCGTGGCTTTCGTGAAAACTTCAGAAAAGAAGTCCTCGAATGGGAACAAGGACATGCAGTTCATCGCTCTGCGATTGACGAGGTCAATCGGTTGATGACTTCGTACCCGATGTCCACCCGGCTGAAAACGAATGGCAAGGAGCTTGAGCCGGAACTCTATTTCAAACCGCGGAGGCCTGAGGACCTTTTTGCTCCCCTCGCACACGCGGTCGCAATGTTACTCGCAAATGCGAATCGCGACCGTGTGCGGAAGTGCGGTCAATGCGTGCTGCACTTTGTAGACACGAGCAAAAAGGGCACGCGTCGGTGGTGCAGCATGCGGTTGTGCGGAAATCGCCTAAAGGTCGCCGCCTACGCGGCGCGTGAACGATCTTCGAGGGTCGAAAGATCGAGCGTCGAAAGATAAGGATCAAATGGGCAGTCAACAACTGCGGTTGGCGACAAATTGTTCCTTGAAAGACGGGCTGGCAATGATCGCGTCACAGGTGAGGTGAGCTATGGCTAATACGTTTGGTTCTCTCGTATTCACTCCGGTAGTGAAGGAGTTGCAAGAGCGTTATGGGAGCAAGCGACAATACCAGCGGCTTGCCGCCCAAGGCACTTCGTATCAGGGACTGGGGCCTGATGAACAGGAATTCATTGCCGAACGTGACAGCTTTTATATGGCGAGCATCGGAAGTACCGGATGGCCGTATGTTCAGCATCGGGGCGGACCAAAGGGATTCCTGAAGGTTCTAGATAACCAAACAATTGCATTCGCAGATTATCGGGGGAACAAGCAGTACATCAGTACGGGGAATCTCCTGACCGATGATCGTGTCGCGCTGATCCTTGTTGACTATCCACGGCGAGCCCGCCTGAAGATCCTAGGTCACGCAAAGATCATGGAAAGGGCTGAGGCTGGAGAACTCCTTGAGACGGTCCGTGATGAGGGCGAAAACACCCTTGTGGAACGCGTCTACGTAATCCATGTCGAAGCGTCCGATTGGAACTGTCCGCAACATATTACGCCACGCTTTACTGTGGATGAGATTCGCAAGATCTTGGCACCTTTTGAGGAGCGTCTCCAAGCCTTAGAAACTGAGAATGCTCGTCTCCGCGCTCAACTCGTCGGCAAAGTGTGATCAATCTTGGCAGGAGCCTGATCACCAGTGGCCTATTGAAACCCATCACGAGCATTCGTGGAGAGCGAGTCCCGGGCAGCGAAAAGGACGCGGCGGTGAAATGAACCCTAGTTCGGGCTCTTTTGCGAGTTTCTCCTGTTGTTTTGCCCGGGCGATTTCGAGCCGACATAGCGGGGAGCAATTCTCGGTTCCGGTCTAGACTTGGGCGAAATGGCCGCCGAGCAGGGGCGCATTGTTCCGAGAATGGGGCCGATCCGCGCCAGGCCGTATAGCACTGCGAATCGCCCATTTGCTTTGTTTTCTGCAGATTTACCGGCGGCGGCTCTCTCCGGCGCTCTGCAGCGCATTCTGGGTGTCATACTTCAGCTCATGCGCGGGCACGACAGAGTTTTGACTTTCGGATACGCCAAACGGCACCCTGACCCACGCATGTCGCGCACTTTGCGGCGGGACGGGGATTCGACCTTGGAGAAAGGATTCCGGTGATCGCTCTTCGCCGAGGCAACCCGCTCGCTTCCTCACAGATTCATAGTCCTCGTGATCTCCGCAGAAGATCGCGGTGTTCCCTCGCACCGCGCAAGTTTCTCGGAACTCGCCGTCCTATAATCGGGTGAGAGTACACTCGCGACGGATGGCAGCCGTGCAAGATTCGCCAGGCATCTTGAAATCGCTCTGACTCGGCAAGCAGGCTCATAAGTTGGTTAGGAGGAGCATCATGCCGAAGCTCATTCCTATCGTTCTTCTCATGTTTTCTCTGGGTTGTGGAACGACACACGTTTGTAACGCACCTTCCGACGCTTCAACCTGTACGTGCGGCAGCAACAGCGCTTGCCCGGCTGAATTTAATTCTTATATCTATGCTGCTGGGACGAATAGCCCGATCACGATCTTCCCACTTGTGGCCCCTGTCGGTACCCTTGAAACTCCCACGATGAGCACCGGACCAGCGGCGAGTCCTGGTATTGCCGCGGTCTACGAGTCGTTCCTCTATGCCTCCAATCCTCAAGCCGCGGGCGGAGGAGCAATCGATGCCTGGACGATTAACAGCAACACTGGAGCGCTGGTTCCGATTCCCGGATCTCCATTTTCTCTGGGCGGTGTGACATCGCCTGCTGGTTTGGCGGTTGCTGACGGCAATGCCGTGATCGCTCAGGACGTCCCGGGCCCGTTTCTCTATGTCGCAGATGCAGGCAAGATCGACGCGCTGCAAGTTGCCAACAACGGTACCGGAACTTTGACCGCCGTGCCCGGCTCGCCCTTTACGACAGGCACAAACCTCTATCTCACGGTCGATCCGATGAGTCGCTTTGTCTTCGCTGCCGATGAAGACCCACCCGGCGGCGTTCTTGCACTTGCGATCAACTCGAGCACAGGAGCGCTGACGCCGGTTCCCGGCTCACCATTCCCAATATCCAACTCAAGCGGCAGCCTTCACCCAGGGCAAATTGTGGTCGATGGCAGCGGCAGTTTTGTATACGTTACGGTTCCCTCGACCGGTCAGATTGCGGCATTTGCAATTTCGCCGTCCAGCGGAGTCCTGACAACGGTACCTGACGCGCCGTTTACCGCGGGCAGCGGCGCTTTTGCCATGGCGACTACTCCCGGCGGTTTTCTTTACGTCTCCAACAACGGAGCCGGTACTCTTTCAGGCTATAGCATTAATCCCACGACTGGCGCATTAACGCAGCTGGCCGGATCTCCGTTTCCCATTCAGGCTACAACCCTCACGACTGACTCCGGCTACGGACACCTCTATGCTTCCGGCCCAAGCGGCATGATGGTTTTCAACATCGATTCGAGCACAGGCGTGCCCACGCAGGTGGGCCCGGCGATCGCTTTCGCAGGCTCGATAGCGCTGGCCTACGCCGGCCCGTAGTCTTTCGCCTGCCCCTATGCGGTCCAAAAGGCTGGCGGAAGTGCCGGGCCTGGGAGTGGATTCGGCGCAACAGATCATTGCCGAGGTGGGTGCCAAGGCAGCGACCTTCCCTTCCGCCAAGAATCTGGTCTCGTGGGTAGGAGCATGCCCGGGCGACGAAGAGGTCGACGGCGTATCACTGACGCTTTACAGCTTCCACGTAGAGGCTTTCCCCACTTCTCGATTCCAACTCTATTCCTAGAATGTCGGGAATAGCGCTGTCCCCAAACCGGCTCACCTCCGCCCCTGCAAAACCAGCCTCAGCAAACATCGAAAGCAGTGATCGGCGATCGAACATCTGCGAATGGTGCGCTCCGGGGTGCAATAGGTCGCGCCACGTTTTGTGCAGGAGTAGGCGGTCTACAAACCGATGCGATGCGAGCGGCGCGGGATCAGCGAGATAGTCCTGCACCATCTTTTCGAGATCAGGAACTGCGACACGCAAAATGCCTTGCGGCTTCAGAACCCGGAAGCACTCTTTCGCGACGGCAACCGATTGCGGGTACGTAAAATGTTCAAAGGTGTGCGACGAGTAGATAACCTCGACGCTTCCATCGGGGAATGGCAGGCCCTTCAGCACGTTGTGCCGTCGCACATTGGCTGGCCATGCTGGAGTCGCCGGCAGCTTTTGCAGTAGAGGCACTCGCGAAAGCAAGATCGTCGGTGAGTTGTCGATGTTATACCAAGCGTCAGGGGCATCAATACCACACCCTATGTTCACCCGAAACGAGCGCGCTTCGAGGATGGATTTCTGCGGTTCCCGAACGACTGGTGCTGAAGTACTCATTGGCCCGCCTCCGCGTTGTGCTCGTGAACTCTTTGAATAGGTGTCACAATGAAGCACCAAAACAGCCGAGGCAGCACGAGCAAGAATCCTACCCTGTCACTGAGGATGATTTTACTGGATAGTTGACGAAGGCGTTAAACACTCATTAACCGGCCAATGTGCACTCATTTTGAGGAGAGGCAATCGAGTTCGTGGTCGATGTCCAGGCGCCGCTGTGTGAGTCGGCGAAGTCTCCGTTGGCCCTTCGCCTCCAGCTGAGGCTGGAATAACTGTAGGAGATGTCGGGTAGCCGCTAGCGAGATCGACCTGCTCAGGACGGGCGCGGTGAAATTCACGTTGCAGGTCGAGTTGGACGATTTTTACATAGCGCATGGTCGCGGATGTCTTTGTGCCCGAGCATTTGCATCCGCAACCCTTCCAGATGGCTGCCTTCACTTCCTGGGCTATTCATACCACCAGGCATCGCCGCGTCGAACGAGGGAGATCTATTTTGCTCCTGCATTTGTCGGTGCGAAGCTCAGGCGAACAACATCTCAGTCGTTCTGCGCACCAGCTAAGACAGCCAGAGCCAGGACAGCGCCCACTCTCGAATACCCCGAATACCAATGTTGGCAAGCTGGCATCGCTGGTGAAGCTGGCGATGGGCTGCGTCGTCTCATGTCGGTTCCGCGCATCCGGCGAGATGGAAAAGCTGGTCATTCGCAAGTGCGTCGGAGCGATACTCTGTGCCGTCGGAAACGTCAATTTGAAGCGTCTTTCCTTCACTCACTGCCGAGTCGTGGAAATCGCTCTGCGGCATAAATCGCAACTCCCGCAGGACCGAGCGCCAGCCGGGCGCAGAGTACACCACTGCGGCGTTCGACTTTTAGCTTGGGGAGGGCGTAGCGAGGACACTCCAGCGGTTCGAGTCCTGACTCGGGTGTATACGAAAGCAATAGGCGGAGCTCATCTCCTTCTGTCCGCAGGTTGGGATTGAGCGTACTGTAGAGCTCGTGCCCGTTGATCTCATCGGTATTGAAGACGATCACCATTTCATGATCCGCCACAACTCGCGACCACGAAACAAGCGTGTGCAAGCGGTCTCCAAACTTTATCGGCCGGCCGAAATGTATACCGTCGCCGGAGATCTCATGAACATACTGACGCCCACGCCGCAGCGCAATCCACTTATGCCGCAGCTCACATAGCCTAGAGACAGCTTTGAACAGCGGGGCATCCTCACTGAAGAAGCGAACGCCTCTTGAGCATCTCCCGCCAAAGCGCCCACCAAACATGTTTTCCCGTAAAACCTTATCACTTGCCGATGGCTGCCCACCGCTGTCGAACCCCTGCTCGGTGCCATAGTAGATACAGGGAATGCCGGCCGTCGTCAGGTTGACGGCAATGGCATTGAATACCAGCTTACGATATTCAACCATTCCACAAAAACGGCGTTTCTCGTTTCCTTTGTGTATCTGGTCATGGTCATCAAACATTGTGACCACGTGCTGGCCGAACCAGGCGAAATCGCCGTGGTCGTCCAATTCCGAATTTCGAAAGAGGGAGAAGTACTCGTTAGGTTCCACAAACCCCTTGACCATCGATTGAAGCCGCCCAGGGATATCTTCGATTCCGAGTGCGGCGTCCAGCCCGGTCGTGTCCACCATAGACCACGCGTGGCTGCGCCCGCCAGTCACCTCTCCGGCAAGGAAGAAACGCTCCTTCCCAAGACTCTGTGTAAACTCGTGAATCGCGGAGCAGAAAATCCGCGTAGACTCCTGGCCCATGTGCTTAACTGCGTCGATCCGAAACCCGTCAATGTCGGCGTATGCAATCCAGTACTCGTAACAGTGGATGAGGTGCTGAAGCGTCGTTGAGGGCGTCGGGTATTTGGCAGACCAGTCCACCGCCAAGTTGAGCTTCTTGAAATCGTAAAAATCCCCTTCTCTGAATTCGGGATAGAAGTCGAAATTGACGATCCTGCCTTTGCACACGAAACTGCCCGGCGTCTGCAGTTCTTTGGGCCAGATCGCTCCGTCAGGCCAGGCTGCATCGAGTGCAGCCGGATTCGGCTGATCAAAGGGCAGTATCGGCCTGCCATCCCGGTCACGGAAGCCTTCGACCTCGTAGGCACGCCCGTCCCACCTCGGATCGGGTATCCATTGGTTTTCCCCGATGCTCATCTGATATCGCACATCCCGATAACCGAACACATTCGCGGCATGGTTGAGGATTATGTCGAGAATGCAATAAATGCCTTGCTGGTGTGCGGCGTCGACCAAATCGCGCAGATCTTCGCGTGTGCCGAAGTGAGGGTCGACATCGAGGAAATTCTGAATTCCATATCCGTGGTACGTCGGCTCGAAGGGAACCTGTTTGAAAACAGGACTGATCCAGATCGCCGTCACCCCGAGCCGGCGTAAGTATCCTAGCTTGGACTTCAGGCCCTTCAAAGTCCCGCCCTGCCAACCTTCCGCCTGGCCTAGCCACTCCCAGTACGCTACCGATCCGATATCACGGTTGTTTGCAAGGGGGGTCGTTCCCGTTGTGACGGGCTGATCCCGAGCGTCCCGGTAGCCACCCTTTTCATTGCCATCCGAGAATCGATCCAGCATCAGAAAGTAGAGAATCTGGTCTGCCCAACAATCCGGCGAGGGGGTGTAGTGACGCTTGGTTAGGTCTGCGAAATCGATTTCTGCAATACTCTTTGGCACATTCGTTGGCATAACGCGACAGTCCCCCTATGCGCAGGAATTTTTTTCAGTCGTAGTGCATGCCCCGGTACTAACCGCACCAGATACTTGGACCATATTGCCATGGGCTCCCTTGGCACAAGCGGTCTCAGTTGCCGTCGACCATCCCTTCGGCATGTCGATGATAGAAGCAGCAAAGGAACCGGATGCCAACTGTCAGACTTTAGCGCAGCTGGTTTGCTGTGATCGCCTGTAATGGCAGCTTTTCTACGCCGTCGGCGTGATGCATTTCGAAAAATAGCGACCGGATTACCTGGTTCAGCCCAGACCGGGACACAATCCTCCGCAGGTAACAATCCCAGCGCGAATTTCCGGGCGGTTTGAAGAAGACTTTCTGGCAGACGCCTGCCAATTCAAAGAGACGGCCGTCGGCGGGCCGCGCATCCACATTAGGAACGATTACGCCGGGAACATGCTCCGAGTCGTCGATCGACCGATTGAGAGGCGATGGACGACTGGCTGGGCCCAGAACAGCGATTTCCATACGGGACTCCTCAGACACTTTTCCCGGGTTAGGCTGGGTCACTAACGACGGGCTGTCGACATCAGCCTGGTCTGGACGTCCTCGCGGGGTGCGACCACGCGGAAGCACCCGAACAGATGGTACCTCCAGGGTTCCAGACCCACATACAACCCCTGCTCGCTCATCTCCACTCCATCGCGCTCATAAACCGAGTCCGACAGGCGATCGTGCAGCCGCCATGCGCCTTCTTGTAGATCACCCCAGGGCAGATGGACGCGGCCTTGAGCCGGCGCGCCACTCAGATTGACCACCACGATTGCCCGATCCCCGTCCTGTTCCCAGCACCATGCCACGAGATTCCGGAAGCTGACGTTGTCGAGCCATCCGGTGCAATGGCACAACTTCCATTCGCCTTCGTGAAACAGAGGATCTTCGAGAGCTTCTAAGAGCCTTTCATAGAAGTTCCTGAGCTCTTCATTCGGGCGCTCTTCGGCGCGCCGGCCCAGAAAGACAGGCGTTCGGACTGTGCGTCCTTCGAACTGCCCTTCATGGAAGAGCCTGGCTCCCGGAATAGTCGCAAAGGTTAGCGCGGCCGCCTCTTCCTTTCCGCCTGGGAAGGCCGCGGCGGCGGGCGTTTCATCGTGGTTTTCGATGAAGCGGACCAGTTTCGTTTGGTAAGCGGGATCGGCGCTCAGATGAAGAGAAACACTCTCCGGACTGCCGTGTTCCAGCCGGTCATAAAGCCTTTTGTCGTAGCAGTAATCGAAGCCGAGCCGCTGCAACTCCCACTCCAGGTCCCAGTATGCCTCGGCAAGAAAGAGGAAATCCGGATGGCTCTCCCGCAGGGTGGCGATGACTTCCGCCCAGTACTCTGCCTGCGGAAGCGGGCCCGCCCGTTGACCCCACGTGCGTTCAAAAATCGCGTTGAGAAACAGCATCGCCATATCACAACGTATGCCGTCGGACTGTCCGGCAATGACCGAAACGGTTCGGACGGCCGCGAGCCGCAGCCCCGCGTCGAACGCGTTCAGCTGCAACACGTCCGGCCACGCGGGAAAATAGGGATCCCGTCCGCGGGCATATACCCGGCCTTCGATCGTTAGGAAGGCTGCGGGATTATCGCGTGCATCCTCGGCGGACCCGCGGATGAAGTACTCCGGATGCTCGACAACCCACGGGTGGTCGGGCGCGACATGATTCGGCACATAATCTAGAATCAACCGCATCCCGCGCCGCGCGAGCTCTCCTCGCGCAGCTGCCAGACCTTCTGCGCCGCCAAGATGAGGATCGACGACATAACGCCGAACTGAATAAGCCGACCCCACATTGTCCGCAGAACGAAAATCGGGTAGTGCGCGACGGAAATCGTCCAGCAAGACCTGGTTTTGATTGGAGATCGCGATGCAGGCAGGGCTGCGTTCCCATACGCCCATCAGCCAGACTGCCTCAAAGCCCAACTTTGCGATGGCGTCCCATTCGGCTGCTGGAACAGAGTTCAGGTCGATGCCGTGCCCGATCTTCGCGCCGATTGCGGAGAGCCAGACCCAGGTGTTGATCTCGTAAATTGCGGGATGCTTTGGCCAGTTCGACATGATGGTTCCTGACTCCTGCTTGATGGTTGACAGGTGGCTGTGGGTTTATTTTTTCTCTGGCAAAGACCGAAGCGCTGCACGGCTACGTTATCGGAGGCACCGGATCTGGAACATGAGCTCGCCGTCCGGGGCCAACACATTAAATACACCCTCGAGGCGTTGTTGGCATCAAATCCTGTCCATCAGTTTCCGGCAAAGACAGGTTGTGACGCAGACAACGCCATCTCACCGGCTAACATCGCGTGGACTCACTCGGCCTGCGTCTTCGAGGCCGATGTGAGCGTTACCGCTCCAGGCGTTCGTTTTGGCGGTCTCTCAGTCGCACGATATCGCCACGGCCAGAACGATTTCATCGAAGACGGATCTTGCAGCGTGTTCCAGCGACTCCGGGCGACAAAGTGAGTGCCTTTGCTTGGACCCGCATATTCAAGGATTCCGGCGAAGCCGGGGTTGCACATCACGGATTCGCTACAGTTGTCCCAGGTTCGGGCAAAAGCAAACCACTTGGATACTGACGGCCTTCATACCCAAAATGCATAAGATCCTCGTTTCTGATTACGACGGCACGATCACTGACAAAAACTTTTACTCGCTGCTGGCCGAACGTTATGTTCCCGCGGATACGCCTGACTATTTCGCCCAGTACCGAGAGGGACGGATGTCCCATTTCGAGGCCATGGCGGCGTACTTCGCATTTGCGCCTACGGAGGAACAGCGGCTCGAGGAGCTGCTCGCAGCCAGCCAGGCAGATCCGGACCTGGGCGTCTCAGCGGCGCTTCTGCGGCGTTCCGGCTGGGAGCTCTGGGTAGTTTCGGCTGGCTCCTCCTGGTACGTCGAGCGCGTTCTGAGTCGGGCCGGTGTGGCAGCAACAATATATTCGAACCCGGGACGCATGGAAAACGGGCGCGGCCTCGTATTGGAGAAGCTTGACCCTTCATCCCCATATTATTCGGCATCACTGGGCGTGGACAAATCGGCCGTAGTTCTACACGCCCTCCACATCGCGGAGACTGTGGCATTCGCTGGTGACGGGCCACCTGACTTGCAGCCAGCGTTGCTCGTTCGCCCGGGGTTGCGTTTCGCTCGGGGGTTCCTGGCCGAGGAGCTGCGGGCGCGCGGGGAGGTTTTTCAGCCGTTCTCGCGATGGAGTGAGATTGCAAGAGAACTGGCATGAAAAATGCACAGATTAACGTGCCCTGGCTTGTGCGTATCAAGGCCGGAGCGCTGCGCCGTCTGGGCCTATACCTGTCGCGCTGCTGCCTGGCACCCGTCGCTCTGTTTCACAGCGAAGGCCTGTTGCAGCCCATCCTGGACGTGGCTCGACAGAGCCTTGCCGATCACGGCATAGCGGCGGTCCTGCTCCATGAAGTGAAGGAGGCGAGCATAGAAGAAGCGGTGCGCTTGCTGGGGGCGCTGCCATCTTCCTGCAAGGCTTTGATAGGAGTCGGTGGCGGCAAGGCGCTCGACGTCGCTAAATATACCGCTTACCTTGCAGGACTGCCTTACTTCGCGGTGCCGACCTCCCTTTCCAACGACGGTTTCTGCTCGCCGCAGGCGAGTTTGACCTTGGAAGGCAAGCGCCAGTCATTGCCTACCGGCCTTCCTGAAGCAGTTGTAGTCGATCTCGCCGTCTGTCAACGGGCACCGCGGACGCTCTGGCATTCTGGAGTTGGCGATTTGTGCTCTAAGTTCACGGCCGTTTCGGACTGGAAACTCGCCTTCCACCGGCGGGGAGTTCCAGTCAATGATCTGGCTGCGTTAATGTCCGATGCTAGCGTTTTTCAGTTCATGGCAAATCCGGTGTCGGACGAACAGGGAATGCGGCTTCTCGCCACGGCCCTCATGTTGAACGGGGTTGCGATGGAGATCGCTGGCTCGTCACGTCCGGCCAGCGGCAGTGAGCACCTCATTTCTCACGCACTTGATATGTCCGGGGCGAGGCAGCGGCTCCACGGCCTCCAGACGGGGACGGCAGCCTACCTCGTCAGCAGTGTGCAGAGCGGCAGCCACCACCAGAGAATCGGGGACTTATTCGCACAAACAGGTTTCTGGGAATCCGTCCGAAAGGAGCCCTTTTCCAAAGAGGAATGGAGAATTGCTGTGGAACAAGCACCTTCAATGAAAGAGGAGTTTTACACGATTCTCTCCGAGAGGGATGTGTGGCCGGAGTTCGCCACGATGATCGCGCACGACCCAGCCCTTGTTGGATGCTTTGAATGAGACCCCCTACCGGAAATGCCCGCTCGTGGGAAGAGCAGGAGACTCAATTTTGCAAAGGCCACTTGCTGGCGGAAGATTTCGCCATCACTACCCGTGACTAGCGAACCCTTTAAACTGGACCCCGGAGACGATTCATGGATGCGAAAGAATTTCGCGATGTTGGACACCGGGTTGTGGATCTCCTTGCTGAGTATCTAGACCACATCGAGCAGACACGTGTCTTCCCGAACGCGGAGCCACGGACAACGAATCAACTGTTTACTGAGCCGCTCCCGCAAGATCCAAGTTCAGCGGAAGCTGTTTTGAACGAACTCGAGACCAAACTGTTCCCCTACTGCACCAACGTTGGCCACCCGGGGTACATGGGCCTGATCACACCGTCACCCAATCCAGTGGGGATCGTTGCGGACTTTATTTGCTCCGCCCTCAATCAGAACGTGGGCACGTACTCAATCGGCCCATCCGCAGTGGCGATGGAGCGCCGCGTCGTGCGCTGGCTCACGGATCTGTGTGGGTACGGCACGAAGGCTGGCGGCAATCTCACAAGCGGCGGAATGATGGCCAACTTCATCGGGTTGAAAGTAGGACGCGACGCGGTGACCGGGGATCGGGCACAGCACGATGGAGTCTGCGAGCGCTGGGCGGTGTATGCCTCGGAAGAGCGGCACGTTTCCGTAGATAAAGCTGTGGACTGCATCGGTCTCGGTCGAAATGCACTGCGACCGCTGCCCACAGACGCAAACTTTCAGGTGCGGATCGATGCGCTGGAGGAGGCAATCGCACGGGACAAGAAGAATGGGATTCGTCCGCTGAGCGTCGTGGGTATGTTCGGAACCACAAACACTGGAGCCGTAGATGACATCCGTGTGCTGCGCCGGATCGCGGATCGTGAAGGTATGTGGCTGCATGTTGACGCAGCGTACGGCGGCGGCATGTTGCTCTCGCATGAGTGGTCGATGCGAGATCGAGGGCTGGAGCTCGCCGATTCAATCACGATCGATCCTCACAAGTGGTTCTATGCTCCGCTTGATGCGGGGGCCGTACTGGTTAGAGATCAGGACCGGCTCACAGCATCGTTTGGAATCAAGCCTTCCTATTTGACGGACGAGCTCGACCAAGCCAACGAACGGTACCAGTACTACGTGCACGGTTTTGAGCAATCGCGTCGTTTTCGCAGCCTGAAAGTGTGGATGAGCTTCAAGCGATACGGAGCTCGCCAAATCGGCGAATGGGTCGATAGTAACGTGCGTCAGGCAAAATACCTGCATTCTCTCGCCGAAAGAGACCTAGAGTTTGAGCCGGCCAGCGCTCCCCCGATGTCGGCGATCTGTATCAGGTTCATAGGGGCCGAGTTGAACGAGGCGGGATCGAAGGACTTGCATGCGGAAGTTGCGCAGCGAATCGAGCAGAGCGGGCGCTTCTGGGTGTCAACTACCGAGCTCAAAGGCAAGACATGGTTTCGGATCAATCCGGTAAACTTCCGTACCCGTCAAGAACACATGGGCGAGCTGTTCGAGTTGCTTCGGCAAGAGTGTCATGCGGTTTTGCGCCAGCGAGGCGTGGTCAGTCGCTCCACTTAGTTAGTTAAGTTAGATTTGCTCGCGCAAAGTCCTGATGCCTTTGCCAGGACCTCACCGGCTTCGAAGGAGGGCGATAGCTGGGCTACGTCAGCTATCCGTCCTTGCTCATGACGAGAAATAAACTGACGAAATTGAGGCCGGTAGGCTTTGCTGTGTGCAGGAAGCTCTATTCGACGACCACCTTGGTGCCCCTCGGTGCCTGGCTCGACAAATGCTCAATCCGAGTGTCCAGCATGGCCCGAAGCGCTTTGAGAAACTCGACCCGTGAGTTTGTCAGATGTTGCCGGGCTGTGGCCGAGACCCCGAAGAACTCACGAACCGTATCGACAATCTCGCGGCAGGGGCATGGCTCGAGTGCGATTTTTTCCTTTGTGGATGGACCTTCCTCTGGTTCGTTCATTGCGCCTCCTTCATTTCAACGGTCAGCATACGATTTTCCAACCGGGCTCTTGCGGGCAGCAAACCTGCCATCGACCGCGGCAGGCCGACGTGGCGACGCAGCGTACCAATTTCGACTACCAGTTCGTCACCCTTCTTGAACAACCCGATTTCGCCTTTCGTGGCAAACGGCAGCAGCAGGCGTACCTCGTAAACTCCGTTTTGTTTCCCAAAGGTGAAAGGCTTTTCGGTCCGTGTGACCGCCGCCGGGTCTTCATCCCGAGGATACAGCACTTCGGCCAACTCCTCCAGCCGTTGTCTCCCCAAGACTTCCCGAGCGAAGAGCGGCACCCGTTTCACTGGGACGGGGGCAAAGTATTCTTCAATTTCATGCAGAATCCTGTCTTGCGAGGTATGCCACTCGTTGAACCAGGCGTCGCTGACTTCGTGGGGAAGCAGGCGGTTCACGACAACTGCGTCCACAGTTAAGCCGTGGAGTGAAAAATACACAAAGGCACGTTCGGTCTCTCGTAAAACCATCTTCTCGGGGTTAGTGACGAGACGAACACTGGTAATGGCGGAATCTTCCATGACTTCGTCCACGCCTTCGAGTTTTTCAAACAAGTCGCGGATATTGACGAAGTAGCGGTCTGTCGGCAGTTCAAACGGCGCGACCCGGTTGGCGATCGGCCGCACCGCCTTCAAGAGATTCCGTTGAAAGGGAAAAATGTGCTTCATGTACCAGTCGAGCGTGGTGGGCATACTGATGAAGCGCATGGACTCGGCAGTAGGCGCGGCGTCGAGCACGATTACGTCGTAGCGCTGCTCCCGACGATACTGGTTGACGTACATCATGGCGCTGAGCTCTTCCATGCCCGGCAGGATGGCAAGCTCCTCGGCCTCCACGCCGCTGATCCCGGTGGTGCGGAGTACGGACGTGACATACGACGAGATCTCCTGCCAATGACGCTTGATCTCTCTCTGGATATTGAGTTCTTGGATCCATAAGCGGTCGGCGACAAGCAAGGGATCCGCGGTTTGGAGGTGAAAGAGTTCAGTCTCCAAATCAAACGAGTCCGCCAGGCTGTGCGCCGGGTCGATGCTCATCACCAGAGTGCGATGGTTGAGCGAGGCTAGCTTGACGCCGGTTGCAGCCGCCAGACTGGTTTTGCCGACGCCGCCTTTACCGGTAAACATCAGGATCCGCATGCTCCAATTGTAAGGGCCGATGGGAAACAACATACTGTGCAAAAGAAGAAAAGATGTCGGCTCGGAGAGGGTCAGTTCTGACGCTGGTTACCAGTGACCGGAGGACAATTCCGCCGCTCCTCAAAACCTGGGGGAGCGGACACCTGGCCCCCGATATCGCTCTAGGTTCTAGGAGAGATCGTCTTTTGATCGATCACCAAATTGGAGAGACCGCGCACAGCGTCGTCATTTTCATAAGAGCTTGCTGCGAATTGGAACATTTCCGTATGAGATGCACCGGCAATCTTGCTCGTGCCGCGCAAAGTCTTCTCTAAATCCCCGGAGAATGCCTGTCTCCATTCATGGAGAAACCCCATCGGCAACTACACGGTGACAATCTCCGTATGATTGACAAAGCCATCTTGATCGACGGAATGACGAGGCTGTTTGGCATCGGGAGCCGTGCCAGAAACTGCCAAGTAGACACCGCCGCTACGAGGAAAGATGTAACCAGAAAAACCATTTTCATTCTCAACACTTCGATGAAGCTTGCACGAGTTCCGCAGACCCCACGCACGTTGCATTCAACTTTGCCAGGCGCAACAATGCGGCCCTTCGTCTTGCGACCACTGCCCGCCGCGTACAGCGCAGAAGAATCGCACAGTCATGATCGGAATACCCTTCGAGTACTGACAAAACGAATACGAAGCGATCACGAGCATCGAGTCGGAGAATACCGGCAAGGAAGCCTGTTCTCGCAGGGAGCAATTCAATATCGGTTTTGGAATTCCCAAGGTCTTGGGCGCCTATTGCAGGCGAACGTAATGGAGCAGTTAGCCGAATGGCATTCTGAATGATCACGCGCCGGGCCCAGGCATGGGCCCATTCCTGGAATCCGTGATTGTCTCCGGCACAGTCTTCGATACCAGCAACGAAACACTGCTCCGCCTGCTCGCGGTTGCCGGTCAGCAAGAGTGAGAGCAAATACAGGCTGCTCATATGCTCAAGGAAGACCCGGCAGATGTTCGGATTCTGCGCATCTCCCTGCGATCCTCTCATTTGGTGTTTCGGTGTCTCGACGGTCTCAGTCATAGTCCTCCTGAGCTTTCTAGCGCGTTCTCCGGTTCCCCGACAACGTTCGGCTCACACTGAAATCTGTCACCGATCCGTATCAATGAAGACGTCCACCTGCTATCCCACATGGACCGGAAAGGGTGGGGGCTGAAAACGATAAATCACCTGCCATACACGGAAGTCCACTCGCTCGCTTTTGTCGCCCGTCAAACTGTGCATAGGGATGACATAGAGATCAATGCGAAGAAAGGTCGATGGAAACGCCTCCGTGGAGTCGCCTTTCAGGTGCGCAATCGACTTGCTTCCGGCTTTGATTCGTGGAGCGGTGGTTTCATCGATATCGATCCCCACCAAACAGGATGGGCGCGCGCGGCGGATTGGGCGGCACATATTCGCCAGCAGGATGTCGACTTGCAGGACCCGCCCATCGAGGGGCGCGGTGACGCACAACTGGCCGATTTCGACTTTCAGGGGCGGTAAAGGCCTTTCCCTGTGTTCCGTTTTGCAGCGTGATTGGATCAATTTCGGGAGCCGCCGGTGGACCGAGAGCCTGCTGGCTAGGTCGGTAAGAACTGCGGCAGGGCGTCCGGGAGCATCCGGTAGATCCTTCTGCGACGATGTCTGGGCTTCCTGTGACAAGGAACTGATCGGGAGCAGGAAATGACTCAGCAGTGAAATGAGAATTGCACGTTTCACAAATCCTCCGGTCGACTCGTGGCTTTTCAACCGCGAGTCTCGACCGTGCTCGTGTGAATCGTCCATGCAATTCCTGCCGACGCGGAGAAAACAGAATGAGCGCGGAGTGGCCGACTTCGATCGGATAGATACTTACACTGGCATTCGGCCGCTCGGCTCGAGCGAAAGAATTTAGAGAACGTGGGAGCCAAACTCAGTCCGTTGTACACGTCGACTCGAGACTGAGCATCGCAGCCATTGGCGATGATTCGCGCTCAGACGTAATTTTCTGCGCCCAGCCCTCCCAGTGCGACGTTTCTCCGCTTCCGTATTAGGTTTACAAGATCACGACAACCAGTCATCGAGGAGGTCCGGTGTTAAACATCAAGCGAGCAGCAGCGATAGTAGTCATCGATTTCTGTTGCGGTCGATCAAAACGTTCCACCCTCGCAGACCGCGATCACGGCAGCCCCTATTCGTCTGGTCAGGAATTCTCAACGCTAGCGTCGCCTGTGTATGCAGAGCTTTGAAGCTGGCAGTATCCTCAGTAGCTGACGGTGATAGGATGCCGGAGCACCATGTATGCATGTGGCCGTCACAAGCAATCTGTACCTTGCCGGTAGCTTGATTGGTTACGGCATCGGGCTCGTCATTACGGTGCTGTTGCTCGTTCTCACGATCCAAGCCTCGCGGTTGCCGGGAACCCCGGGCGCGAACATTCTGTGCGCGCTGTGTGCGTTGTTTTGGAACTTGGGGGGCATTGGTCACGCAGTTGTGTATGCTTTGGGCTCGCCCAAAGGTAGTCCGCCAGCGCTGTTCGCCTCTGCGATTCAGTTCACGGCCGCGGCTGTGTGGCCGTTGCCTCTGCTGTCAATCTGGCGCCCGCTGGCTCAAGAGCGCTGGCAAAAGATTGGTTCTCGGGTTTTGCAGGGCATAGCTCTGATCAGCGCCGGTGCCATCACCACTGCTCTTTGGCTATCTGCCGTCCTTGGCACTGATTACCGTTTGGAAGTCACCCTCAAGGAATTGACGTCCTTCAATGGGACCATCCTCCTGGTAGCCGGTGCGGTTCTCTTGCTCAGAGGACGCAAGACCTCCCGGGTTACCCGTTTCGCGTCGACAACCATCCTGGTCGGGGTTCTGGGCACGAGTTTGGGCCTTATGGTTCAGGAGGTGTTTCAGTTGCATGAGAGTGCGGGGGCAGCCCTGGCCGTCGTCAGTGGGCAGTCGACCTTGCTCATTGTGTTGGGTGCATTCTTTCTTTTTGGGCGCTTCCGTTTTGCCGATGTTTTCATCCGTTATAGCGTCCGGATTTTACTGGCGAGCTTTTCTGCCATCTTGCTGATCCTGAGCTTGCAATCGAGGGCTCTGACACACGCCGTCAATTTGACGAAGTCGCCGGTGGCGATTCAGGTATTTGCCATGAGCATAGTGGCGTCCGCGTGGTCCTTATTGCTTATTTTCTTAGATCGCAGCAGCGGCGTGCTGGTGAGTCGATGGATTTTTCATTCACCAGACTACCGAAAGTCCGCCCGAGAACTCAGTGAGATCTTGGCGCACATTCACGACGAGTCGGAAATGATCTCTGCGGCAGGGGATGATACAAGAACTACGCTGGAGTTGGAAGACGTCCGCGTGTTAAGCATGGATGCGCAACCGGAAAACGATTGGCCCGTCGAGCTGAGAAATGGAGAAATCGCGGAACTCGACGGAGCGAACCGGGTGCGAGAAACGTTATCCTTGCCCAACCTCGAATTGCTGGTGCCGGTGCGCTCAGCGGGACATGTGGCGCACGTCCTGGCGGTCTCGCCGGGTCCTGTTCGCCGCGGATTAGTCAGCGAAGAGGTCAATTTCCTGCGAACCGCGGCTGCTCATCTCGGTGCACGGTTCGACTCCCTTCGACTGGAGCGAGAGACGATCGAACGGCGAAGTCGTGAGGCACTGTTGCAGCAACAGGTGACCGAAGCCGAGCTGCGGGCCCTTCGCGCCCAGATCAATCCGCATTTTCTTTTCAATTCCCTCAACACGATCGCTAATTTGATTGAGGCGAATCCCCCGGCGGCGGAGACCATGACGCTCCGCCTGGCCCGGGTGTTCCGCTACGTGTTGACCCATTCCTCCCATGCCACAACTTCGATCCATGAGGAAGTGGAGTTCCTCCGCACTTATCTGGAGATTGAGGAGGCCCGGTTCGGGGATCGCCTCAAAGTCCAGATCGACGTCGCTCCCGACGCCGCTAACGAACCCATCCCTTCACTTCTACTTCAGCCGATCGTAGAAAACGCGCTGAAGCACGGCCTGGCCCCGAAACTGGGTCCGGGTTGTCTACGGATCTCCGCACGAGTACTGGGGGATCAGGTGTGCGTCCAGGTGGAAGACGATGGCGTTGGTTCGGGATGGATGCCACCTCACAAAAGGGATGGAGATCGCCCACGGTTTCTCAGCGAGAGCGGCCATCGAGTTTTCGCAGGGGTGGGGTTAAGCAACATCGCACAGCGACTCGAGACGCTTTATCACGGACAGGCTCACCTGAATCTAGAGAGCAGAGAAAGCGGTGGCACTTGCGCTACTGTCCTGATGCCACGGACATGCGGGTGATGGGCTCATGAAATGTCTGATTGTCGACGACGAAGCAGACGCGCGGGCGCGCCTTGGCAGAATGCTGAAGCGACACCCTGAGGTGGAACTGATCGGGGAGGCTCGGGATGGCCTCGACGCGGTTGAAAAGATAGAACAACTGGAACCCGAATTGTTGTTTCTGGACATCGAAATGCCGGGACTCAATGGTTTCGAAGTACTTCGGGCTATTCCCGAAAACAGCGCGTTGCCGCTGGTGATCTTCGTGACCGGCTACGATGAGCATGCCCTTGCCGCATTCGAGACGAACGCTCTCGCCTACCTGCTGAAACCCGTGGAGCCCGATCGTCTCGCCCTCGCCGTCGAGCGGGCCTACAAGTTAGTCGCTCGGAGTAGCGAACGAGAGCGGGAGCAAGCGAGAATACGGAGTTTGTCCCGCGAATCTCCGAAGACGCTTCGGCAGATCGTTTGCCGCAAGCAAGGACGTATCGTTCTGCTACCCGCTGAGCACATCTTCTGGTTCGCAGTCGAAGACGGAGTCGTCAAAGCGAAGACGGCTACGGATTCGTTCTGGGTGAACCATCAGTTGATTGAACTGGAGGCAGCCTTGCCCACCGATGTGTTCTTTCGGGCGCGCCGTGAAGTGCTGGTGAATTTGTCGAAGATCAAAGAGATCAAGCCTTATTTCAAGAGTGGGTTCCTTTTGGTGATGTCCGATGCTGGCAACACGGAGATAGCAGTAAGCGAACGACAAGCTCACTCATTACGTCGACACCTTCCTGGATTGTGAATTCACCTCGCCGTCTTGAGTTCGCCGATGCAACTGTGCTGGCGGCGGTTGAACCCCGCAAGAGTCCAGCCACGGCCCGCCCTGCGAACTCGGAGTTCCGCAGACACCGACGAACGTGGTAGCGTACTCAACCATGCTGTGGCGCCTCGGACAAGATGCCATAGGTTTTCGAACCTCCGGTATCTGTTAGGGAAATTGTCGTCGGGGCAGCATCACTTGATGAAGCGGTGGTTGTTCCCCCTGCTGTTGTGTGTTTTTGCCTCGCCTGTCATGGCATCGGTAGTCACCATCACTACCGAGAGTCTGCCTAACGGCACGCTCGACACGTCCTATTCTGCCGTCACCAGAGCCAGCGGCGGTTGCGCGCCCTATGTGTGGGCGATCGCTTCTGGAACCCTACCGGCAGGCGTCAAGAAGGAGCAATCGCGCAGCACGACAGCTCTCGATCTCAGCGGAAGCCCGACCGCTGCGAAAACCTACTCCTTCACTCTGTCGGTCACAGACTGTAGTAAGCATGTCTCCAAGAAGTCGTATAAGGTTACGATCCGTGCTGCATCCGAGCACGTCGTGGACCTGAGTTGGAAGGCCTCCACATCGAAAGACATCGCCGGTTACAACGTTTACCGCGGCCCCGACGGAAGCACGTGGAAAAAAATTAACGCTAGCCTGGTCGCTGCGACGCTCTATGACGATTCCAAAGTTGCGAATGACAGCACGTACTACTATGCCGTCACGGCCGTCGATATCGAAGGGAAAGAAAGCAAGAAGACACCCGCAGTGAAAGTATTTATCCCCTAGCGCGCGAGAATTTTGAGGTCCCATGCGACCTCCGGCCCACCTATGGGGATGAAAGCGCGCTTCGCAGGAGCGACGCATTCCGAGTGGGTTATATGCGACTTTCGCGGGAGTGTACTCGATGAGCGTCGAACAGTCCGGTTGGCGTTGAAGCTTTCCGACTATCCGTTTTGCGTGAGCTTGCCAGGCTGGCTAGCCCCTCGAGTCGCATGGACTTGGTGTCTCGGCTGACCTCGTCCCCGGAGCGTTCAGCCTGAGGAGTAGAACTAAGGAGAAGCACTGTAGACAAAATCGTAACTCGCAACAATACAGTACGGGAGGAGTAAGACCCCGCGATTCGCGGCACTGGATTCAATGCTAATGAATAGCTGCTACAGAAGTGAACCCCCAAATAACGAGTTCATCTTTAATTGACGAGAGATTTTACGGATGATATGGTACCAACACAGTTTGCCCATTGGTTACCTTCGATGCGCTCTGCGCAAGCGACCCGCAGTCTCGCCAATTCCCTGTCGTTCGCTGCAAGGTTCCCTAAAGACTCTTCACCCAAGTGGAAGAGAGCGCGCCTATGAAAGACGCGGCGGGTTTTAGGCTCTGGCCACTTTGAAATGAGGTGTGGAGTGTCGCACGTAACATCGGTTCAGCAGGACAATGTTGGCTACCGAATCACTTCTCCGGAGGGAAGTGAGATCAAGATCCCCAAAGAGTTATTCGCATTGTTGTGGGACTTTCTCCGCGTTCATAGAAGTTCCGGCACGGTAATTATCCAATTCAGGAATGGGGGTGTCGCTGGATTGGAGTCACTGTTGAAGCGGAGACACAAGTAAACCTTAGTCGTCGAAGAAACCTCTGACTACTCTTGCTCGGCCATGTACGCTCGAGCAGAACTAATTCGCCATTCTACGTCTCGGCTGCAGCGGCATGCACGACGACTTGTGTCCATTCTCAAGTGAGGAAAGCCGACGATGGCAGACGATCCTAATGACACGGCAAATTCGTTCCGCAAGTTGGCGCAGGGTCGGCATGCAATCCCCATAGGAATTGGCACAGCCTCCAGTGCGGCTGAAACGGCTCCGGAGCCCAAGTATTTCGCTCTCTCGCCCAATGGAACTCGCGTGGAGATTCCTAAAGAACTCTTTGTTGCACTTTCTGATTTTCTCGAAACACGTAAATACGCAGGGGAAATCAAGATTGAATTTCGCAGCGGCGAAATCGTTTCCGTCGAAGCGGTCTCGAAGAAACGCTATCGGTAGGCCTTGAGCACGTTGCCAACTCCATGTGTGGCGTGCGACTCGCCAACTCCACCGCTGCCAGCCGATCTCCGCCTCTACTCTGCTCCGGCGCTGTTCGTCTCAACTATCGGTACAACATGCTCGGCGAGAGCCCTTCGCAGTAAACAGAACTTATAAGCCCGCACCGAGGCCAGCAGGATACGGGGCCAGCCTGGCAACGAGTTTGCCTCCCAGTGGGGGATGGTGCACTCTGTACAGATCTCGTGTCATCCTCCCTGAAAACTTTCGAACGCCAAGCGCCAGCATAGGACCGTTGCGATTCCCTTTCGTTGTAATGAACGAGATGCGTTGACTTGGTATTCTCCCTCGCTCTATTTTTGGCGGCCATCCACCTCCCTCAGACAAAAAATGCAGCCGAAAGCGTTGAGCACCACCGGATTCGCATTCGCGAGCCTTAACGTTTGGCTTGAATATCAAACGAAAATTTCACTTCGTCTTTGACCTTGAGCGCACCGGCCACGGCAGAAACCAGCTTGATGCCATAGTCGGTTTGCCGCAGCGGGAAGCTCCCGCTGGCGCGCAATGTCTCGCCCTTCACCGACAGCTTGGCGGTCATGGTGTGGCTCTTGGTAATGCCATGAAGTTTCAGGATTCCTGAAATATCAGCGCGGTACTCTCCGTCACCGATCTTGGTTGCGGCAACACGGGAAGTTTCAAAAACGATTTCCGGGTACTTTTCCGTCTCCAAGACCTCGTTGTGCATCGTCTGCTCTATTTCTTGCTTGTCCTTTTCTTTGACGTCATCTTGCATGGAGAGAGAGGATGTGCGGACCTTTAAACTGAGCGAAGCCAATTCCGGTGCATCAGGCCAGAAAATTGCGGCGCCCTCAAAGTCGCGAATAGCGAAGGTCGGACTGTGACCAAAAGACGACAGGAAACCGTATGCGATGGCCTGCACCGTGAACTTGCTGGCGGCTGCATCGATCATGAAGGGGGTGGTTGAAACCTGAGCTGTTTCCATCGTTAGCCTCCTATATCAGTTTGTTGAGATCGGACTGCTGTACCTCAAGAAGTGCGAAGCATTTCAGTTCATTGTGATCGTAGGTTTTGGCGCGAAGCTAGCAGTCAACACAGTTACCTGTCTTTCCGCAAATGATAGTAAGTCGAAGCACAGCGGTACAAGGTGGAGTGCTTCACCATCACTTCCCATAACGGCGGCTGGAATTTCGAATAAGATCTCTAACTAAGGCCCGTTGCACTGCTCCACTGGACGCCTCTTTTAAGCTAAGCTACTAACTAGAGTAAGTTTCATTTGTAAATGCTTGGCTCACGGTTCGAGCGAAGCTAACTTTTTCCTGTCAGGGGCATGCTTGCCGAGCCTGAATCCCGTGGGAATGGCTGTGTTGCCAGTTTCGCGGGAGGCGTCGCTGCCGATCGAAAATCTCCAGACCAGGTCTTGACGCGTACAGTTCCCGGTGAGGTCGCATATCCCCGCTTTGAGACGGGCCATATAGGTCTCGCCGCGGTTGAGCAGGACCTGATTCGGAAACAGGCCCCACGCTCCGGCGCCAATCTGATCCACCCGGGCCGGCACCAGAGAGCCGCGGGAGTCCGTCAGAGTAAACGCCCTGGCGTCAAAGCCGGCTACCGGTTTTGAAAAGAAAACCTTGACTACGGCATCCTGATAGACCTGGTTTGCGCCGGGCGAGGGATAGGTTTCCACCTCGACGGGATTGCGATCCGCAGGCGCTCCTTGGATCAAAATCAGGCGGTTGCGAACAACCATCGGGACTGGCGGCGCACCTTCGACCACCGGGGGCTCCGTAGAGGGCGTGCGTCCATCACACAAGCCGCCAAGGACGCAGGGTTCAAGGACAAAGTCGTTGTTGGTGTCGGCCAGATTGCCCAAGAACTTCAACGCCACTATGGCCTCGATCGATTGGTAGTAGACTTCGGTCGTGACCGCCACCGGCCCCTCGGTGCCCTGCGGAATCACCACGGAGTAGCGGTCGACTTTCCGCTGGTACTCGGAGCGCCCTCGCGGCTTGAGGCGCGTGTCTTTCAGGAAAGAATCATCGAAGCTGTCGCCGTTGCCGTTCAGGTCTCTGAATTGAGGGAGAGCGGTCGGGTTCGAAACGTCGATGACTCTGCCGTCCTTGTCGATGGGAAGACCGCCTCTGTTGGTAACCAGATTCAGGGGCGTGGCGTAGGGCAGGTCGAGGGTGGGGCAACCGTTGCCCAAGGAAGCCACCGCCTTGAACTGCACGGCGTAGGGATCGGCGGATCCGGCGGGAATCTTCCAGTCGCATCCCAGGAAATTGGGATCCACCATCTCCTCGCTGGTCAGGTTGCCGACACCGACCGAAATTCTCTGCCACGACTTATCGTGAATGGGAAGCTCGTTGCCGGTGGCGAGATCATAGGCGTGAATGGCAAGCCAGGCGGTACGCCCTTCGGGAAAGCCGGTGGGGAAATTGTGGCCGCTGCCGGTGTTGGCAATGGCAACCGACAGGGGAGCCTCCGATCCGGCGGGGGCGGCAACTGGGGCCTCGAGGTCCATGCTCAGGACGTGGCGCAGGCGGTCCCAGGCCAAGCGGGCCTGATGGGCGTAGGCGCCGCGCCTCTCAAGATGCGTCCAGAAGCCTCTGGAGTAGACGCTTTTATGATCGGCAGAGGAAAAGCTGAAGGCGGAAAGCTCAGGGTAGGGTGAAGGAGTGCCGCTCGTGTCCACGTCTTTGCCGATCAGGGCGGGTACGTAGGCGTTGCCGCCGACAAAGTGATGGGTAAAGAATGGATGCTCGGAACCGCCCTCATTGGCAACGCGATCGATCGGTGGCGCCAGCGGACTCCCGTTCTTATAGAGAGTTTGCGCGGTTCCCGGCTGGCCATAGTCTTGCTGCATGTGGCAGCTTTGGCAATCACGTTTGAACTTGGGATCGTAGTTCTTGTTGCCGGGCCGGTCCGCATAGGCGCTGTTGGCCCACTCAGTGTACGTGCGCTCGATCGGGAACCCTCCCACCCAGCGGCCCAGCCGGTTCTTGATGGGCAGAGCGTTGGTCACATCGTGACAGGCAGCGCACATCTCGGCGCGCACGAACATGGTCTGGTGATATCCCTTGTGCTTGGCCGGATCCATAGCCTGGAAATCGATCGGTTTGCCGAAGATCCCGCTGGTATAAGAATCGGTGCGATCGACAGGCGGATTCGCCGCCAGCGGGCCGAACCTTTCCGGAAAACCAATCGCATGCGGCGACAGACGGAACGATCCGGCGCCGATGCTGTAACCCAGATTTTGCTTGGCGGGATCGGGAACGTTGAAGGTGTCCTGCTGGCCCGAGGTCAGCAGTTCGTTTCGTCCTTCCTTGCCGGGAGCCGGGGTGTAAGTGCTCTCAGTGCGCGAGTAGTTGTGGAAGGGAGTATCGCGTGTGTCGGCGTACGTATGGCAAACGGCGCAGATAATGCCGCTCTTGCCGGAGTTGGTGTTTCGCAACTGGGAATCGAGGGTGGCGTAAGCGAGGCCGGTCCCATTGTCCGACGTGGGATTGAACTTGGGGTCCCCGGGAGCAGTTTCGAGGTTGTTGCGGGGATCGATGTGTACATTCTTCAGGGGAATATTGTCCACATAGTCGGTGGGCATATGGCAGCGCGAGCAAAAGAAGTCGAGCAGCGAACCTGGCCGTGAAACCCTGTATTTCCCGGTGCCGATATCAAACGTCGAGGAGCACTGGCCCGGGTCGGCAAACGGGTTGTGCTCCGCTTTGGGCGTGCCATCGGGCGGCTCTGGCGTGTCGCACTCGCCATGCGCGGAAGTCGCGCGGGCGAGTAGCAGGAAAGCCGCACGCCAGGCTGGATCGCGCCACGCGTTCGACATCATGGAGCCATTCCACTCGTCGAAGATCTTCTGGTGGCAGCTCTGGCACTGGCCGGGACTGTCCTCGCTCTCCCAATGCTGGTGGTAGGGTGGCGGGAAAGCCTGTGCCTCCTCGACTACGTAGGGAGCCGCCTCGGGAAGACGGTTGGGGAGGTCGAGACTCCGCTGATTGGGCGGGCGATACGCCAGCGTGCTGATGCCGGCCACCGACATCACAAACACCCCCATTTTGACGACTCTTCCGTTTCCATTCATTCCTTCGCCCCCGTAAGCCCGTGTACAACTTGCGGACGGACCAGCTCTTCATATCGCAAAACCGGATCGTTCAAGGGCACGAGCGGCGCGCGGCTCAGCGCCCGGACGAGGAGCAGGTAAATGAGCGCCGCAAAACCGGCCGCGATCGCCAGCTCCGGCCATCCCCATCTCGGGGCGGGCCATTCTTCGGGCATGATCAGCAAATAGAGATCGAGCCAGTGCCCGAATAACAGAAGCAGGCTGACCGCCTGAAGAACTTTCCCCGAACGCTTGGCCCGGACCGACAGCAGGACAGTGAAGGGAATGAGCCAATTGACAATCGGGTTCAGCACAAACAGGTAGAGCCACGGCCCATTGGTGCGGGACACAAAGTGGGTGACTTCTTCGGGAATGTTCGAGTACCAGATCAGCAGGTACTGGCAGGTCCAGATGTAGGCCCAGAAGGTGCTGAAGGCAAAAAGCATCTTGCCGAGATCGTGGAGCTGTCGCCCGAGAATCACGCCGCCCAAAGGGCCGCGCTCTTTGAGAGCCACGGCAACGAAGGTCACGGCGGCAATAGCCTGGACGAAGGTGCCGGCGAACACGTATATGGCAAAGATAGTGCTGAACCAGCCGGGGTCGAGGCTGATGAGCCAATCAAACACACTCAGACTGAAGGTCACCGCGAACACCGGGACAAAGAGCACCGAGTACCGGGTCATGCGCTCATGCAGTAGCAGACTCTTCTCCGAGCCGGCATCCTGCTCCAGAGAGGTTCGGCGGACAAGCAGCGCAAAGAAGTTCCAGAGCGCGAGAGCAAGCACGATTCTCACAAAGACCCAGGGCGCTTCAAGATACTGCACCCAGCCGGCAATTCGCGACGCGTGATCGAAGGCGCCTTCGCGCGCCCAGGGAAACAGATGTTGTCTTCCTAAAAACAGCGATACCAGCAAGAGCGAAGCAACCGGCAGCGCCAGCATGAAGCCTTCAGGAATCCGGCGCAGGTTGGCCGACCAGCGGGCTCCGGCGGCGCGCTGCGTGGCGATAAAGAAGATCGCCGATACCGAGAGCGAGGTCATATAAAAGGCGTTCAGCAGGAGATTGGGCCACGTCCGCTCGGGCAAAGCACCGATCCCCCACACTGTGGCGACGGCTCCATTTATTAGGAGAACCGTGGCAATCCTCTGATTGGGGGATGAAACCTTGAGAAAAATGCTCTCGCTCATTGCCATTCTCCTTGGCGGGCGGCTGCGGCTTTGGCCTCACGGCCCTGGAGCACGGTGTACACGTAGGTAACAATTTTCCAGCGCTCGTCGGCGCTCAGTTGAGTCGCGTAGCCAGGCATCTTGCCCGAGCCGAGTGTAATGACATGAAAAATGCGCCCCGGCGCAAACTCCAGCACGCGATCGGAGCGATACGACGGAGGCGGGGGAATCTTGCCGGCGATGGGACCATCACCTTTGCCCTGCGCGCCGTGACAGACGGCGCAATAGGTTTCAAAAAGTGCCTTACCCTCTCCGAGCGTCGCCTCGGTTGCGCGATACGGGTTCCCCAGATCGCGCCCGGCTCTTTCCGCTTCCTTCTCTCCTGGTCCGTAATCGAACGGCTGGTAACCGCGTGCGATGGTGCCGCTCACGGGCCGTTGCAAGGTGAGACCATCGCGGGTGACAGGATTCGGAGCATAAGCCTTGTAGGCCGGACCGCGCACCATATCCGGCATGTATTCATAGGCGCGGCGGTCGCGACCGCCGCCGCAGCCGGCCAGCGGTGCGATCGCCATTACCAGTCCCAATCCGATGAGTGGCCGCTTCACAGTTTGCCCTCAACTTGCCTGATGTCGTCGGCGCGGGCTGCTCCCAGGAGCCTCAAGGCGAAATCGGGGTCAAAGTTCCCGGCTCTCTGGCGCAGCACGAGCGCAAACCTGTCGTTGGTGATCCCCGGTACGGGCAGCAGCTCTTTTTTGCCGGGGAAGAGCCGGGCGCGAACCAGCAGGGCGGCAACGGTAGCCAGACCACTGACCAGGACTGTGAGTTCGAAAGTGACCGGCAAAAAAGCGAGCGTCGAGTTGTCAGGCTTTCCGCCGACATTCAACGGCCA
>Ga0123355_10000200_pt1 | contig 74631 bp, 63 predicted proteins | sample TergutEmb28metaG_3_FD_89872 | JGI IMG/M metagenome (GOLD analysis project Ga0123355, IMG submission 89872) | Embiratermes neotenicus P1 segment gut microbial communities from Petit-Saut dam, French Guiana - Emb289 P1 | ecosystem: Host-associated > Arthropoda: Insects > Digestive system > Gut ...
ATGGCAAAGGCTATTGTTCTTGGCATTAATACTAAAGAAAATTGCATCCATTTTGTAAAAATTCGATTACAAGAACAAATGGAATATCAACAAAGAATAGTAGAAAAATTTGGAGCCATTGGAGGCTTAATTGCCAAACTATCTTCAGATAATATGCAAATTTCAAAAGATACATTTGAGATAAATGACCGAATAGAATCTGCTGTTGCCAGCAGCGGAGACATGCACCACTCTTTAGAAGAAGCACTTTTTGAATTTAAAAAGCTTGTATTTACTTATAAAGAGATTACTTCTATAGCCCGTAAAACTAATATGTTGTCTATTAATGCAACAATAGAAGCTGCTCATGCAGGAAAATATGGCAGGGGTTTTGCAGTAGTTGCTACAGAAGTAGGAGATTTAGCTCAAAAAAGTATGAATGCAGCTAAGAGAACACAGGATAATAGCGATGATATTTTTAAAGTACTGGATAAATTGACAGAAAAAGCTAACGGACTCATCAATCAGATAGAAGATATAAAAGACTTTACAACCGGAATAGTAAAACATGCAGATGATATTGCAAAGGAAACCGAAGAGATAGTGCAGTTGATAGAAGATATTAAAGAATAAAACAATCCCCTTGGAGAAGTGAACATTCCAAGGGGATTGTTTTTGTTTTATTCCGCATCTGGCGCGAGTCGAACGCGCGACCTACCGCTTAGGAGGCGGTTGCTCTATCCTCTGAGCTACAGACGCTTTCTTGCAAGATTGTACCATATCAGCTATACAAAAATCAAGGCTATTATGACAAATAATAATAAATGTATTGGATAAATGTAATAAAACAGCCATTTTACAGGACGCCCCTGCTTGCCATTAGCACAAGCAATTATAGGTACAGCAAGCAAAGAAGCAATCAGCATAAATAAAGGTGCATCCATGTATATCCAATAGCAAAATAATGCCATAACTCCAAGTTGTATAGGCTTATGTTTGCTTAACACTGCTGTTAAAAATATGAAAAGTACTCCAATGCCACCATAGTCACTAGAAATCCATTCCGCTACAAACATAGCTAAAGTAACAGGAATAAGTGATAATATCCATAAAGCCGTCTTATCTATATCTTTCAATATTTTAAAAATGAACACACAAACTACACCCAACCATAGGGTATAAAAGATATTTGTATTTTGAAAAAAATCAATGTTTCCATCATTAAAGGCTAAGTCAAATGGAATTTCTGAAATTAAGGCGAATATACCCAACCTAAACATGTATTTGTTCATGCTCTTAGTATGGCGACAGCCCTCTGCTATAAGATAAACGAATAACGGAAATGCTATCCTACCTATTATTCTAAATCCAATTGACAGCATAAAAACTGCCCCGGCATGATCTATAATCATAGTTATTATTGCAATTATCTTTATGGTAAATGCCGTCATTACTTTAGTGCCTCCGTAAGCACTGCCCAATCACTTAAATTTAATTCCTCTCCGCGAACATTTTCTGAAAATCCACATCCTACGATTATAGCGGCTAGTTCCTCTTTGGTAAAAGGATATAGCTCTGCTCCATAAAGGCTATTTACTAATGTTTTGCGACGCTGACCAAACCCGGCTTTGATATTGGCAAACAAAGAGCCTTTGTCTGTATCCACCGGAGGATTTTTTAATACCTCCAAATGCACCACCGCAGACCCTACTTGAGGTCTTGGCATAAAGGAATTAGGCGGAACAAATGCGGCAATAGATGCATTTGCATGATATTGAACCGCTAAAGATAAAGCCCCGTAAGACTTGTCCTTTTTCTTGTTATTGCTTGCCATTCGCTGGGCCACTTCTTTTTGAACCATTACAGTAATGGATTCAAAACAGAAGTTTTCCAATAAATACATTATTACCGGGGTTGTAACGTAATACGGCAAATTGGCCACTACTTTGTTAATGTGTGTGGGAATTTCAAAATCTAATATATCGCTGTGAATGACTTCCACATTAGAACAATCCTTAAAAATTTCACCTAAAATATTTACCAGCCTGCCATCTAATTCTACTGCTAAAACTTGCCCGGCACATTCAGACAAAGCTTGAGTAAGCCCTCCTATGCCCGGGCCTATTTCCAATACTGAATCATCAGACGTGATATTGGGCGCACGGATAATTTTCTTTAAAACATGAGAATCTATAAGAAAGTTTTGTCCTAAAGACTTGCGAGCATGAATATCGTATTTTTCTAAGATGGCTTTTGTGCCTGAATGTGATGCTATCTGCATAACTATCTCCTTGGTCGAACTATAATAAGTAATACTAACACTGCAATACCTATAAGTACTATAGCACCACCGGGCCGCAAATTAAAGTAAAAAGACAAAATAAGCCCTGCCATAGTAAATAAAAAAGCAAACATTATAGAGTATATCAAATTTTCTTTATATCCACGAGAAATTTGCATTGCACAGGCTACAGGAATTACCATTAAAGAAGAAATAATAAGTGCTCCAACGGTACGCGCAGATATGGCTACTGCTACAGCGGTAAGAATGGTAAAAATAAGATTGATAGTATTTACCGGAATCCCTGCCGATACTGCACTTTCTTCATCAAAAGCAATATGTAGTAATGGGCGATACAAAAAAATAGTAATACCCACAACGATAATACTAAGCATTGCAATAGAAAAAAGTTCTCCATTACTAATGGCAACTATACTGCCAAATAAAAAATTATAAAATCCGGCTCCGGGTGCCATACCTGAAAAAACAGCAGCAAGCCCCACTCCTAAAGATAAAGTAATACTGACAGATAATTCTGCATACCAAGAAAAACGACGACGAATTAATTCTAAGGCAAGGCCGGCACATATAGCAGCAGCAAAAGCTCCTATTATTGGATTAAAACCTAAAACCAGGCCAATAGCTACACCCGCCAACCCCGTATGTGATAAAGCATCACCAACGGTAGACATACGTTTTAGTACTATTACCTGGCCTATCATTGGCGTTATAATAGAAATACACAAGGCTGCTAACAATGCGCGGCGCATGAACTCGAAGCTGAATAATTCTAAAAATAACATAAATGCCTCGATTCAATAATAGTTTTAGATGTTTTTTTAATCATGAAGAGCAATATTTTGATAAAAATCTTTTGGAGAACTTAGCTTAATGCCGCCTTTTTCAAATTGGAGTATGCGGTCAGCATGGTTTAAAATTAAAGGGACATCGTGCGTTACCATTATTAAAGTAGCATTTTCTTTTTTGTTTAATTTACCAAGAAGGCAACAAATTTGAGTAGCTGCTCCATTATCCATTCCTACTGTTGGTTCATCTAAAATAATCAAGTCGGGCTTTTTTACCAAGGCTTTAGCCAGCAAAACCCTTTGTTGTTGTCCACCTGACAAACGACCAATAGATTGATTGCGATAATCTAACATATCCATTTGTTTTAAGGCGTTATCTACAGTTTTGCGCTGCTCTCGTAAACCTATATTCATTTTTATAGGTATACCAAGGCTAACAATCTCTGCTACTGTAGCAGGAAAGTCCGGGTTAAAGGCGGAAGCTCGCTGAGCTAAATATGCAACATTATTTGTCAGTACATCCGCACAGCCCAAAGTCGGTTTTAGTAATCTTAGCAAAAGTTTTAACAAAGTGCTTTTGCCGGAACCATTTATCCCCGCTACACAAATAAATTCACCTTTTTTTACATCAAAACTTACATTTTTGAGGATCGGTTCTTTTTCATATTGGAAATACAAGCTCTTAACGGTTATAATCTCCATAATGCAACACCCCACTAATATACTATTTTATCATATTGGAAGTGAAGTTATGACAATTTTATCAAATTTTTCAATTTTAATTGGCCCTATCATTGGAGCCTTAATAGGGTATTGTACCAATTTGCTTGCTATTAGGATGCTATTTAGACCTTTTAAACCCGCATATCTTTTTGGTATGCAATTGCCTTTTACACCCGGATTAATTCCAAAAGAAAAAGCTCGTTTAGCTAAAAAGATGGCTGAGACAATAGGCGGTCACATTATCACACCGGAGATTTTAACGCGAGATTTAATGGCCTTCATAGAGGTAAATACTCTTGATCAGTTCTTTAGTCGATGGGGTCTTGACCCGCCTGTAGAGTATATAAAGAAAGGGCTTACAACTCTTGTTGATAAGACCCCGGGTGAGATTATCCCCGCTGTTGCCATTGATGGTATTAAAAATGCTATACGCAAATATCTACCACAGGGCTTAGAATATATACTGCAAATTGAGCATCCAAATATTGACGACATAGATAAAAAAGGAGCCGAATGGCTTAAAAAATTGATACAGGAGCATGTAGGCAGGCTTGCAGGGATGTTCTTAGATCATCAAAAAATATATGGCAGTATCAAACAGGGGCTTACCGATTATCTGTCTGAGCCGGATAATATTGAAGTTATAGCTGACAAAATTGATGAAGTAATAGATCGCTTTTGTGAGTCGAGATACTGGGCTGATTGGCAAAATCAGACTGATCAAGATCAGTTAAGTCAAGATCAGCTAAGTCAAAACAACATAGAAAAAACGGCAGAACTTTTTGCTCAGTGGGCAGAAAACACATGGGAGCAAACATTAAAAAAAGCACTTATAACAAGTGCTTTTGAGAAGGCGGCAAATCATATAGCCCAGCATTTAGACATTGAAAGCATGATAGAAACCCAAATTAATGCTTTTGAACCTGAAAAGATAGAGGCATTGGTATTGTCTGTAGTTAAGCGTGAGCTTGCTATGGTTATGGCTTTGGGCGGTATACTAGGTTTTATCATTGGTTGGATACCGGTTTTGGTGGGGTAGTGTTACTCCACCAAAGCAAGTAAATCCTGTTTAGATACTGTACCTACAACACGCTTATACATTTCACCATTCTTAAATGAAATGATGCTGGGGATACTTATTACTTGATAAGCCCCGGCTAATTTTTTGCTTTGATCCACATTTACTTTGCAGACTAATACTTCTCCATTTTTTTCGTCTGCCAATTCTTCCAATGTAGGAGCCAGCCTTAAACAAGGCTTGCACCAATTTGCATAAAAATCTACTATAACGGGGATATTACTTTTTTTTACTACCTCTTCAAAATTATTATCTGTTACTTCTGTGATAGCCATTGTAATTCCTCCCTCTTATTAGTGTGTCCATTAGATAGCATATGATACGTTTGTCCATTGATTTTAAATCTTGCTGAGTAGGCTGTCAACGAGCATCTTTCAACAATCTTTTCATTTATTTTCAATACGTATAAATGTATCTATTATTTAAGCTGGCTTGGATGCTTGGTGAAAAAGTCTACTTTTGGCTCTAAAAATTTGAAGTTGTGGCCTGAGCTTAGGAAGAATGGCAAAGGCTCATTTATATAAGTCCATTCCCACAGGCGTTCATCTACACTAAGGAATTCGCGTACTCTTTCTGTACCTTCCGGTGCAAAGGGATGAAGCAATACAGCCGCTACCCTTACTATATGAAAAGCATCCACTAATGTCTGCGCTCTTAGGGATTCGCCGGATTCTCCGTCAGTGTCGGCTTTTTTTATTTGGGCTGACCAAGTTTTATTTGCATCGCGCAAATATACGTCTAGCATATCTATGATTTTGGCAAGTTCAAAGCGATACATTGCCCATTCGTATTCTGAAATTATTTTATCTGCGGCTTGCTTAGTTTCAGCACTCACTTCTACTGCCGGTAGTTTGCCATCGTAATATTTTTGCATAGTATAGAAACAGGAACGGATCAATCTGTTATAGACATTGGTTAGTATGTTCCCTTCTGCCAAAGTTGCGTCAAAGCCTTCTCCACCCATAATTGCTTGTGGCTTAAACGAAATACTGTTGCCGTGGAGTGCCATATGTGCAAAGTGCATACGTAACTGCTCTACGGTGTAATGATTTAAAAGCTCTTCTGCGCCAGGAGGTTTTACGTCTCCGCTGCTACTGGCCTTGCGATTGCCAAAATATAAATGGCGGTTGGGAATTATTATTGGTAGGGCTTCTTGGACAGGACGGCCGGCGATCTCGTTAAGTGCCATAAAAAGCCCCATTGCTGCTACTGCATAGAAATAGATGTTATCTTCACCGATAAATTGATACACCCTTGTATCTTGATCAAACCACCATTTTTCCCAATCTTCGCCGGTACCTGTTGATTCTTTAAGATAAGCTTGAACAAACGCCATGGGTATCCACAAGGATTCCGGCCATACCCAGAAGGTTTGGTCAGTTATATCTTCCTTTTCGGGAACAGGTATGCCCCATTTTACATTTCCTGTTAATCGGAAGGGAACAAGTGTAGTACCTGTGCGGAAGCGTATGCCATGTTCTCTTAGGATAGTGCAAGCCGCTTCACGGTCTTTTAGCACTTTAAAAGTTATGGTTGCTGACTTGTTTTCTTCGTTAACGTCTGCCTCGTGGGCCGGCATTTTTGACATAGCAGTGTGCAAATCTTCTAAATCCTCAGTTTTAATTAGGATGGCGGGATCTTTTAAAAAATCCGCTACATTAGTTAATAAAATTTTGCGGCTTATGCCCTCTTTTTCTAAAAGAGTTTGCCGTTCTTTTAAATCATCGCCAAAGCGTTCTAAGTCGAAATACCAGTTTTTAACGGCTTTTAGTGATGGCGTTTGGCCTGTGGTAACAATTTTAGGAGCGATCAACTCTCCGGGGCTATATTGATGTCCTAGTTCACATTCATCAGCGTAGGCAGTATTAGATTTGCATTTTGCTATGGGGCATCGTCCCTCTACTTGCCTACCATTTAAGATAACTTGATTTTCTTCATCATAAAATTGTTCTACTTCTTCCAAGCGCAGATATCCGCTTTTGTACCATGCTTCAAACAATTGTGCAGACAGTTCATTTTGAATGCGCCCACCTTCATATAGTGCGGATGCACCATACAGATTAAGGCTGATATTATAATCATTCAGCACTTTCTTTTGGGCTTTGTGATTGCCTTCTACGAAGTCGGCAATGGTTCCGGAAAATCCGGCCTCTTTGATGGCCTGATATTTTACTTCTGGCCCTGCACCATAACAGTCTGTCCCCGAAATAAAAATTACATTACCTTTGCCTATGCGGTCACGTAAAAATCGGGCGTATATATCTGCATGAATAAACAGTCCCCCGATATGACCCGAGTGCAGATGCTTGTCGCCGTAGGGCATACCGCCGGTGACAACGGCTCTTTTAGGAAAGTGTGGTGATGAATTCATTTGGTTTACCTCCAAGTGTATGTTAGTGTATTATAAAAGGGCTATATCCCTGAATTTCCAAAATTTTATATAAAAAAGTACTACAACTTCCGAAAGGTTGTCGTTCAAAACACCAATCGGCGTTCGTAGGGGATGGGTTAAAACATCACCTGCAAACACAGAAATCTCTGCCGCTGTAGCAAAAAATAGTATAGCCTAACTTTCCCTTTTTTTCAAGCCCTGCAAGAAGGTGGAAATGGGTTGTATGTTGCGCAAAAAAACCGTCTTATTAGACGGTTTTTTTGTGAAACAACGAGAAGCTGTGAACACAACTTTTTAGTTGTCGGGCAAATTTGCTGCGTTTTAACGTGATCCACGCCCTGTTCGCCTTGTACTTGATCCTCGTCCTGTATTCGACGATTGAGTATTATTTTGTTGACGCTGCGCACGCGAGACATTACTATATAAAAAAGTATCATCACTTTGAGTTACTCTAAAACTTCCATCGCGAACATAATTACATGCTGTTTGTTCAAAATCGACAGATTTTAAGCTACTTCTTTTAACCAGCATAATTACTACAGAAATGGCTATGCCAATTAACAGACTAATCAGTACAGATTCAATACTCATTATATGCCTCCCATTAGCATGATTATAATGTTTACCACTACAGTGATAATGATAGCCATAATTATAAGCTGCCGCCAAAATATGCCCCAGTCGGTAGGTAAATCACCTACAAATTTACCTGTTTGGCCATTCATAGCAAAAATATAATTTTTATCCTGCCATTTGGCATTCAGTACCCATACAGGCAGTAAAGCATATTTTACTGTACTTTTTCTTAAATGAATGTCACGATGTTCCGGAGATACACTTACATAGCCCGTAACAGTTCTTGAAAAAGCTACCTCAGTACTTTTTTTTATGCGCCGGTTTGCTCGTTCAATGCAATGCTCTGCACAAAAGTCAAATTTATCTGCAAGGAAACCTGACAAGAAGGCTGTTTGAAATGGCACTGCTGCTTTTGCGTCAAAAGGCTCTATAGATTCCATTAAATCATTAGACATTTTGGCAGATGCATCAACGGGAACATCATCAAATGCCATATTGCCTTTGCGCACTACATTAAAAAATTTAGTTTCAGTATAGTTATATTGGGCATCGCTCCAACTACGGATTGTTGTTGCTTTATAACGCATAGAGGCATCTACTTCAGCATCAAATAGCCAAAAAGGAACATACACACCTTTTATTTCCTCTAGCTTTTTTGATGATTTAAATGTCCCGGGCAGTAGACGCTTACCTGTCAAATGCTTTGAAAGAGATTCTTGAGCCGCTTTTTTATCTAGCTTGAAAGGAATTATAAGATCCGGTCGCGCACTACCTGAAAGCTTTCCCTTCATTACTACAGGGCTTCCGCAAAAAGGACAGCTTGTAGCCGCTGTTGTAGCATCAACGATGATTTCTCCGGCACAAGAGTTACAGGCAAATACATTCATGCTTTCCTCTTCGCCTTCTTGCCATTTGGAATCTTCGTGAGAACTCCATTCAATTTCTTCTTGTTTTGCCTCTTGTTCTTTTAACAGCACATCATCATAAGCTTTAAGCGACTCTACATCAAAGGCAGAGTCGCAAAAAGGACACTTCATTTGCTGAATTTCACTATCAAAATTAATAGCTCCATCGCAATTTGGGCATTTATAATCTATTAACGCCATTCAACCATATCTCCCTATGACCTTGGTGTACCACAGTCCGCACAAAACCTACCTTGATTTTGTGTACCACAAGAGCATGTCCAATCTCCACTTGCCGGCCTTGGTGTACCACAATCTGAGCAGAATCTTCCCGTATTAGAAATACCACAAGGGCATGTCCAGTTGTTTTCTACCGGCCTGGATGCACCGCAATCTTTGCAGAAGTTTCCTGTATTCGCTACGCCACAACTACAATTCCATCCGCCGGCACCAGGGGCGGCCTGACTTGCCGGGGCAGTAGCCGGAGCTTTTTGCCGGTTCATGGCATTCATAGCAAATAAGTCGTTAGCATTTAAACCTCCTGCTTGTTGAGCCATACCCATACCCATAAAGCCTGTCATAGCCCCACCTTGATTTTCTGCGGCGGCTCGCATTGCATCTGCCTGAGCACTTACCAGTGCTGCACCAGCCATACCGGGATCACGCATTACTGCTTTACGTTGCAGTTGCCTAATCATATCCTCATCTTCTTTTGGAGCTGAAAGTGAGTTTATTGCAACAGAAACAATTGACAATCCACGCAAATTACCCCATTTTTCTGATAAGGCTGTGTTTAAAGCCTGGGATAATTCCTGTGTATGCCCGGGAATGGCACTATATCTCAAGCCCATTTCTGACAATCTGGCAAAAGCAGGCTGTAACGCACTTAAAAATTCACTACGCAACTGAGTATCAAGCATATCTCTTGTGTATTCTCCTTGAACATTACCACTAACATTAGTGTAAAACAATAGTGGGTCTGACATCCTATAGGAAAAAACACCATTAGCACGAAGAGTTATATCCATATCTAAACCAATATTTGTATCTACTACGCGAAATGGAATAGGTGTAGCCGTACCAAATTTATTATTTGGTAATTCCTTGATATTAAAATAATATATACGTTGTTCTTTACCGGTGTCGCCGCCATGTGCAAAACGCCTACCTACGGTTTTAAATGTATCAAGAATACTTCTTCCAAGTGAACCTGAAAAAACGCTGGGCTCAGATGACTGATCCCATGTATATAACCCGGGTTCAGCACTTACATCCATAATTCGGCCTTGTTCAACAATCATCATACATTGGCCTTCATTAACAGCAATGCCGCTTCCATTAGAAATAATGTTGTCATTACCCTTATTAGCTGAACGCCCGTTTGTTCTTCTTTGACCTCTTGCTACCAAAACTGTATCCGGCATAGAATCCAAATGGAAAAAATCTAACCATTGATCACCCAATGTACTGCCTACTGCACTAGCCGCAGCTCTAATCAATCCCATATGTAAAGCTCCTCTCATATATCGTATTAACATACGAAACTTAAAATTAATTTAGCATATTTACATCTAAATTGCAAAGATATATGGAAAAATGCTACACATTTCCATATCGCTAAAGTGATTGCTTTGACTCTGTTAAACTTAGAGTCTGCTTAATTTCTTGTGGTGCAGAATTTTGTCGCAAAAATTCATCTACTGTACGAATACCAAAATAGCGTAAAAAATCTTCAGATGTACCAAAAAGAATGGGCTTTCCCGGCGCATCTAAACGTCCCAGTTCTTCTACAAGACCATATTCTAACAGCCTGTTAACAGCATGAACCGCGCTTACCCCGCGTATTTCTTCTATCAACGCCTTAGTAACAGGCTGTTTATAAGCGATTATGGATAGTGTTTCTAATAAGGGTTGAGTTAATGAGGGCTTAGGCGATTCAGGCAAAAGTTTTTTAGCATATTCATGGTATTCAGGATTGGTACACAATTGAAATGAATCTTTTATTTCTGCTAACTGTATACCGGATTCTTGTGCTTCATAACATTCTGACATATGCATAAGCAAGCCACGCACAGCAGGAATATCACATTCTAAAGCTTTTGCTAAATGAGCTACAGGAACAGCATTTCCGGCAGCAAATAATATTGCTTCTAAAATTTTTTGTTGTTTTAGTTGTAAGCCCGGCATGGAAACACTTCAATCTCCCCAAACACATCGTCTTGACGCAAGTCGGCTTGACGCCGCCTTATCATCTCAAGTAGTGCCAAAAAAGTTACTACGCATTCTTCGCGAGTTTTACAATCTACAAATAATTCCGACATGCGTACCATTTTTTGTTCCTTTAAACAAGCTGTAATCAGCTGAATTTTATCTGATATACTATGGCGTTCTCTTGGAACAGTCCCAAAAGCTGACCGCACTGTGTCCACTTTAAGTGCTTGGCGTTGCATTACATCGGTAAAAGTTTGCCATAATTTATCTGTTGTTACTTCCTCCAGCCATTTTTCCGGCTCAATAAGAATTTTATTTTTGCTCATCAGCGGAAATTCAGGCTCTCTAAATAAACGCTGACCTGAGTTTTCTAACCCTTTTAAGGTTTCGGCTAAATCTTGGCAACGTTTGTAAGCAATTAACTGTTGTACTAAAGCTTCACGAGGGTCTTGTTCATCCTCTTCAGGATTGTTTTTAAATCTTGGTAATAGCATACGAGACTTGATCTCAAGAAGAGTAGCTGCCATTACCAAAAACTCGCTCATTCCTTCCATGTCGGGAGGAAGTCCTTTAATAATTTCCAGATATTGTTGGGTCAATTTAGCCATAGGGATATCATAAATGTCAATTTCATTTTTTTCTATAAGTCGAAAAAGCAAGTCAAACGGGCCTTCAAAGGCATCTAATTTAATATGCATCTACTTACCAGTGCCAGGCTGCACTCACCAGCATTTCGGTGATGGGGTCAATAATTCCATTAACGAATCCAAATAACACTAACAACATTAGTAATAGTTGCAATAATTTTTCGTTTTGAGACATTTTAACTGCTGTATTAGGAGAAACGGATACTTGTAATAATTTTGCAGCATCCAATGGTGGAATTGGGATCATATTAAAAAGTGCAATACCAATGCTAAAGCGAGCAAAGTGAGCAAAAAATTGGAATATCCAAAGTGTTACTGAAACCATAACCGGGTGATTGCCTACCATTTCTTGTATTGATACTACATTAATAATTCCTACAAAAAGAGCTACTAACAATCCAACAGATATATTGATTAAAGAAGGTGTAAGATATGTGATAAATATACCTTTTTTGCGATCTTTGTAATACAAAGGTGAGGTTGGGGTAGGACGCCCCCAACCAAAACCATAAAAAACAGTAATAATAAATCCAATTGGCTCCAGATATTTTAAGGGGTTGCCCGACATAAGTCCACTTTTTTTGGGGGTTGGATCCCCAAGTAAAGTACTGCAACGTGCCTTAACCATCTCGTGAAGTGCTAATGCAACAAAAGCTGCAAAAACTCGCAAAACAAGTTCATAAAGGTTAATATTCAACATTATCTATCCCTCAGTTGAATGCCCAAAGTTTCCTCCAAATATTTAAGAATTGACTCCATAGGCTTTGCTACCTCAGAATCTGTTAATGTCCTATCCTCTGCCCTAAAGAATAGACTATAGGCCATTGATTTATACCCTTCCTCAATCTGCTTGCCTTGGTATACGTCAAAAAGAGTTAATTCTACCAGCAAAGAGCCTGCTTTTTTACGGATAGCCTCTTCAATTTCGGCAGCAGTGATATTCTCTTTTACTTGTAAAGCGATATCACGAGTTATGGCAGGATATTTGGGTAAAGGTATATAAGTTGCGGCATTGTTTATGCCATCAACCAAAGGTTTAAATGGAATGATAGCAACGTAAACTTTAGTGCCAATTTCATATACCTCTGCAATGTCCGGGTGCAATTCCCCAATATGAGAAAACTGCCCAAGATTAGAGAAGGACTCGTCTTGTATTACAATTTCCGCTGTCCGCCCGGGATGAAGTTGTGGCACATTAGAACTTGGCATAAATTTAATATTTTTTATACCTAATCTTGCAAAAAGTTCTTCAACGTCACCTTTAATATCAAAAAAATCCATTCCCTTACCTTCACGGCTATATGCGCCAATTGTTAGGTAAGTTAATTCTTCCGGCAAAGTCCCGGGATTATCTTTATGGCGTGGCAAATACACTTTTACAAGCTCAAAGAGCCTAGCATATGCATTGCGGCGGTTAAAATTTAAAGAAAGGCTTTGCAACATTCCATTAAGGGGCGATGTACGCATAACGCTAAAATCTTCGCCCAATGGGTTAGTAATATTTACTGCTTCACGCAAAGGACTATCAGAGGGGATATTTAATTTATCAAAAATCTTTGGCCCTTCAAAGGAAGATGTTAAAGCTTCGGAATAGCCTAAAGCCACCATAGTACGCTTTATCATATCCGTTCCGTGCTGAAGCGAATTTTTTCCGCCGCCAAAAATATTCCGCTGGGCTTTATTTATTGGAATATTGTTATAGCCATACAAACGAGCCACTTCTTCTGAGATATCAGCTTCACTTGTGATATCGGATCTAAATGTGGGAATTACTGCATTTCCGTTTGTGGCATTTATATCTACCCTATTTAAGAAGATATCTTCCATGTTTCTGATGTCCGTACCCAGTCTTCTATTTATGTTTTCGGGCTTATATTCTACTGTTATAGGATTACGAGGGCCGGGATAATTATCTACCACACCGGAAACTACTTCGCCACAAGCTAATTGCTCTACCAGCTCCATTGCACGGTTAACTGCTGCCAAAGGTAGATTTGGGTCTATTCCCTTTTCAAATTTACCTGATGCATCTGTACGCATCCCAAGCTTTTTGCTACTTAAACGAATATTGGTACCATCAAAATTGGCAGATTCAAATAAAACCGCAGAGGCTTCGCCTGTTACTTTAGAATTTTCTCCACCCATGATGCCGGCTATAGCAACAGCTTTTTCCGGGTCGGCAATAACAAGCATTGTTTCATCTAAAACGCGCTCTACTCCATCTAAAGTAGTAAATTTTTCATTAGGCGTAGCATTACGCACAATTATTTTATGTTGAGCATCAGAAGATCCCTTGCTTATATGGTCAATATCAAAAGCATGTAATGGTTGCCCATATTCCAGCATCACATAGTTTGTGATATCTACGATATTATTGATTGGCCTAATGCCTGCCATTGTAAGACGTCGGCGCAACCATTGCGGCGAGGGTTCTATACGGACATTTTTAACGACCCTTGCAACATAGCGTGGGCATAAATTGGGGTTTTTAATCTCTACTTCAACAAAATCTGAGGCATTTCCTTCTGCTTTCTCTTCTATCTTAATAGAAGGCAAGGATAATGTTTTACCATAGGTAGCCGCTATTTCTCTGGCTATACCGATAACAGATTGACAATCAGAACGATTAGAATTAATTTCAAACTCAATAACATCGTCTATTAACTCTAAAATAGGGCGAACATCTGCGCCCAAAGGTTGTGGAGTTTGAAACACATAAATGCCATCTTCCGGCGACTCAGGATAATCTTGGCGAGTATAGCCTAGTTCTTCTATAGAACAAAGCATACCTTCAGATACTTCTCCACGTAATTTACCTTTTTTTATTTTGAGTCCACCTACTAAAGATGCACCATGTGTGGCTACAGGTACATAGTCACCTACATGCAAGTTAGTTGCTCCTGTTACAATTTGCAGCATTGATTCGCTACCAATATCAATTTTAGTGATAACTAATTTGTCTGCATCAGGGTGTTTGTTTATAGATTCAACCCGACCCACCACTACTTTATCAATTTCTGTTCCCAATGGGGTATGAGATTCTGCTACAGTCCCACTAAGGGTAATGTCCTCCATAAATTGTCGGATTGGTACATCTATATCAACAAATGTTCTTAACCAAGACAGGGGTATATTCATTATAGGCTTTCTCTCCTCAAAACTGTGTCAAAAATTGCATGTCATTTTCATAAAGCAAGCGCATATCAGTTATCCCATACCGTTGCATAACAATACGGTCTATTCCCATTCCAAAAGCATAGCCGGAATAACGATTAGGGTCTATATTGCAGTTAGACAAAACCTTTGGATGAACCATACCACAACCAAGAAGTTCTACCCAACCGGTACCTTTGCAGACATAGCACGGTGCATCTTTTTCTTGACCTCCGCAAGCAAAGCATTGGACGTCCATCTCAGCACTAGGCTCTGTAAAAGGAAAAAAGCTTGGGCGGAACCTGACTTGTATATCTTCTCCTAAAATACGTTGAGCAAAAAGAGTTAATATCCCTTTTAAATCTGCCATAGTGACATCTTCATCTACTACTAAGCCTTCCAGTTGGTGAAAAACAGGCGCATGAGTAGCATCCCAGTCATCAGAACGATATACAGAACCCGGTGCAATAATCCGAATGGGCGGGGAAGCTTGTTCCATAACTCTAACCTGCACTCCGGAAGTTTGAGTGCGAAGTACAAAGCCGCCTTCTGTGTAGAAAGTATCTTGCTCATCTTTAACAGGATGGTTGGCCGGGATATTAAGTGCTTCAAAGTTATAGTAATCCGTTTCTATCTCGGGGCCATCGGCAACAGTAAAGCCCATACCTATAAAAAGTTCTGTCATTTCTTGTAAAACTAAAGTAAGCGGGTGAAGGTGTCCTAATGAAGAGGAACGACCGGGCAAGGTTACATCAATTTTCTCTTTTTTAAGAGCTTCTTCAACTTGCTTGCGTCCTAGTTTTTTGCGTACTTCTTCTATGCGGCTTTCTGCTAAAATTCGTAGTTCATTTATTTGTTGGCCTGCGACAGGACGTTCTTCCGGAGGAAGGGAACCCAAAGATTTTAATAATAAAGTAATTTCTCCTTTGCGACCCAGTAATTTAACCCTTAATTCCTCTAAGGCGGCGGAAGTGTCCGGTTCATTAATTTGTTGCTCTATGGTTTCCCGTATTTTATTGATATCACTAATATTTTGCATGGTTACTCCTTCCATATTGTACAAATTAATTCATTATACCGCATCCCGGCAATTTTGCAAAATGATATGAAAATAATCTGTAATTGGTGTACGCAACTCCGGTAAAAAAAGATTTTAAACAGGCTCTAACTAAAAAGATGCCTTGCACAGTATTTGTACAAGACACCTTAAATGGTGATTGACCTCCGGCGTGGAGGTATTACATATTAAGTTGTGTTGGTTCATTTTAGGTCATAGGCAACACCATATCCTTTCAAAAAAGACATAAAAAATTTAGATACAAAAAAGGCGTGAGGGGACTCGACTAAACAACTGTCTACATCACCTACACGCCCGAAATATCAATAACACTTCAATATATTCAAACGATCCACTATAAGTAATTTACAATGAATAAACACATACTATTATCATACGCTGAAGTATCCAACGGAACAAAGTATAACCCATTCTTGCCATTGCAAAAAAGGCAAAACTAAGTTATACTGTTGCCTACTACAGCGACAGATATTCTGTGTTTGCAGGGTGATGTATGTGAACATCCCCTCATGCGTCGGTTGTTGCCGTTGCGAGGCACAACCGAACGTTGTATTTATTGGTATTAACTTTATTACTTGCCCATTATACCCCTATTTCATAATTTTGGCAATGGATTAAAAAAATTTTTAAAGCGATGCAGAAAAATCTGTATCGCTTTTTTATATGCCGGGATATAGTCAAAAACATGAAAAAATAACCGACTCTTTTTCAAATAAATTACTTTAAGTTGGAGCTTAACCGTTTACTAGTTGTGGAAAATTTGATATAATAGGACAAATTAATATTATCCGTTGTAAATTATTAAGTATGCAGTCAATAAAGTTGCAAAAAAGGGGGGGTACTTTGTGAATGAAATTTTTCAATATCTTGGTACATTTGCTTCGATATTTAGTATTCCATTAGCTATCATTTTACATTTTAAAGCAAACAGTGCAAAGCAGAGTAAAGTACGTTTAGAAATTGTTAGAACATTGTCTTATCGTATCGGAGAGGGTCAGAAATTAAGTAGATTTGAGATTTCAGCCGTATTTAACTCTAAAATTAGAGAGCATAACATTTGGAAAGCTCAATTTACAGAATTAATAGTTCTTGAAGATATTATCACTGATGTAGTATCCAATCCATTTCTATCAACAGATCATAAAACCATAATTATACAAGATATAGAGCATATTTTTATGAGTTATGGGACTAAAAAAGACATCATGGACATGAACAAACCTACAAAAATACATCTTGAATACACTTCAAAATTTACTAGTATAGCTGGAATCCTTGCCGCAATAATGACTGCTGTGTTTGCGGCTCTATTAGGTGATACAGGAGAAAGAATCGCGTCTGTAATAATAGGTTCTTATTTTCTTTCATGGATAGCAGCAGGTATAATAGTAGCATTAATTTCATTTGGTTTCTCTGCCTTAATTGCTTATTTTATAACTCCTAAGAGAAAAAAAGATGATACCGACTCGACAGATAAGGAGCATTAAGGTATCCTTTAAATAGCACAAGGGCGTAAGGGCGGTGCAAATTTTTTTATGCTTTTAGGGCTTGCTTCTCTGAAGGGAGGGTGATGTTTACTCGTTTCACCCCGAGGGGAGGTGATACCGTGACTGCTTTCGATACCATTATGATGGTGTTAACAATTGCTACTTTGATTGTTAGTATAATCAGCTTGGTGGTTGATATAGTCAAAAACATGAAAAAATAACCGACTCCTTTCCTCTAAGGTCTTGTCGGTTATTTTTCATAAGCTTTTGAAATTTAATTTGAGCAAGTCCGCCGTCTTTATAGCGGCGTGCTAGGGGAACGTTCACCTTGGACGTTCCCTTTATTTATTATAATCTTATTATATGATAGATATACGTTATTGTAAACACACAAAAAGAGCAAAGTGCTTTAGTGTACACTTTGCTCTTTTTATATTTAAGCATTTTTTTAAATTTGCTTACACCTAAAGTTTTACATCAACAATTTCGCCGGGCAATGTTGTTGGTGTTGCTGGTGGTGTACCTGCTGTGTCCATAACAAAGCCTCGTCGGCCGGCAACGTCAAAAGATACTGCGGCACCTGAATTGTTTGCACCCGGCCCAAACATCTTGTTAGGATCAAATCCGCCATTATTTGCAGAATACAAGAAGCCTTGTTGAATGCGAATTGAACGTGGGCGCATATCATTGCGGCGTCTGCGACGAATTTCTTCACGTTGCTGCTCTACGCGCCTGCTCTCTTGTTGCATTTGTTGAGAAACCCGTTCCCGCTTCTCTTCCCGCTCAGCCCGTTCTCTGCGCCTAATTTGCCTGATTGTTTTGTCAACGCGGTCAATTTGCATCTGAACGGATCTGGCTAGTGCTTTTCTTTCACTTGTGCCCAGGCTACTACTCATTACTTCAGACATTTTTGCTCTTAACCGTGATCTAACCTGGTTAGCTCTACTTAAAGAATCGGTATTGCTAAGGCGTATTGAACCTCTTTGTGGCTGTCTGCGCCGACGTCGATTGTTTTGGTGGTTTTCGTTTGCACGGTTATGGGCATCTTTCAGCAATCGCGTTTTTTCATCTCTTGTGATTACACCATGCGTTTCATCACCGATTTGCAGGCTTTGCGTTTGATTGGCAATTTGTTGATTTTGTGTTTGATCGCTGGTATAAACATTCTGATTTTGATTAGTGATATTTACATCCATAATCTCCCTCCTTGGAGTATATTACTATCCCGCACATTATATTTCGGTATTTTTTAACGATAGTATTAGGAAAATATCACAAGAAATTTAGTAAACAGACAGGTTTACTCTAAGTATCCATTAGCCTCAAGCCATTCCAGAGTATGTTCACCGGTAGTGCCAAAATTTCTCCAGCCATAGCGTGTCCAATATTGTTCAAAAACACGGATATCTATATCCATAATGCGTGGTCTCATAACAGTCTGTACGTGGTGATCCAGTTCCGGACTTAATCTGTTTTCCCAAAATTCCATCACGCTTGCAACATAATCTTCTCTAAGAGCCTCAAAAAGTGATGTTATATTGGAATTATAGGTAATATCAATAATATTAGTTGATATTACCATATCTTCATTCCAAATGCGTATATGCACATTTTCAACAGCTTCCGGGTGCAATAGTACAGGAAATTCAGCTAAAATAATGGGGGTACTCTTCATTAAATCTCCCAAGCCTGATGATATTACAAAGTCAGTACTTAAATCATATCTACGATACATTGTTGTACCATCGTTTAGCAAATAGGTAAAAGGTATGGTAAGACCAAACCATCTGCCGTCCATTGCCTGCCTACGCATTCTTTGAAGTTGTTGCTGATTTGCTAAAATATACTGATGCGCTTCCAAGATACGAGCAATGGAATCCGAATCACTTACATACATATTATGACGCTCATTAACAGGTATCCAGCGCATATTAGAACTTAAAGATACGCCTGCTACATCAGGTGCTTCCGGCACGCGGTTTATATAAGCAGACATACCAAAGTTTATAATAAGCAGCATTATTACATACATGCCCGCCATTATACCACCGTAACGTAAAAAATCCTTTAGCTTATGAATTACATTAAAGCTTTTTTCGGCAATCATTTGAGCAACAAAATAAAATATGATAAAACCTAGTACTAAGCCTATATACATCCCTACTATGCGACCTCTAAACATATTCATGATAAAAGCACCCGTAAATATCATGCCGGTTGCAGACACCAAAAAGACGCATATATTATTAATTACTGTAAATACAACAGAATCGCCTGTCCGCTCTAATTTACGCTTGTGGGTGCAAAAGTAGGATAAAGTAATTAATGCCACTGTTATAACTGTATAGATAAGATAATTGACCCATAGCCGCGGTTCAACACCTAAATGAAGAAGTCTATTACCATATGGAGTATGAAATTCTATTGGTACGTATGTGTTAATTAACTCTCCCCAAAATGCAGGATTTGTAAAAGCAAAGGTGGTATATATTTGTGTACTGCTCAGCCCAACATGACCCAACACATAAACATTACCTATCATATCTATAAGCATGTGTATACCTACAGGAATAAATGGTATTACTACGGCTAGCAATACTGCGACTACTCTGTTGCCGGATACAGATACCGCCAATTTAAGCACACTAAAATAAAATATAATTCCAATAGCAACCCGAGCAAAGAAGCCGGCCACCACTGCTGGAGTATTAATTACAGAACCAACAGCAATTTCTTGCGGAAATATTGCTGTTGAAAACATTATAAATCTCCAATTTGGTCTTTCAACTGTTGCATCCCAAGTTTCAGGCCCGGGGTAATAAATAGGTGCAAGCAATATTAAGCAAAAAATCAGCAATGGCAGTAGCATCAAAATTAAGGCCACCACAATCTCTGCCCAAAAAAGCTGACTTTTTGTAATTGGAAATGAATAATATGCCGCTGAGGCACTACGGTTAAAGTGGTAAGTAAAAAGAGCTAATCCAACGCATAGCGGCGATATAATCATCATCCACATTGTAACTTGATGTTGCATGGACAATAAAATGGTTATATTGTTAGCCTGCTGAAAGTCTATGCTTAGCCAATGATGCGCACTGGTATTATATACAGTAAGTACTCCAAGCAACAAATATATAAGCATAAACGCTGCACTAATAGCCCAAAAGCGTTTCAATTGCTCTTTCAGCAGCGGAATATTAATAAGGGATTTCATTTGCACCCTCCGTCTCATAAATAAATATTTCTTCTAAAGTTAATGGCAAGCGGTCAAATATCAATGGGTTAAAACTTTTTATCCGTTGAGATACTTCATCTTCTTTGCCATAAACCACCATTAGTTTAATACTTCCTCTATCTTCTTCATGAAGAACCTCAAACCCTAAGCCATCCTTTGGTTCTAACCCCGGCCTAAACGCTACTTGTATTTTATGGACGTCAGATTTTAGCTCGTCTAAGTCTCTCTCAATAATCATTTGGCCATTTTTGATAATGCCGATAGAATCGCAAATTCCATCCATCTCTTTTAAATTGTGAGAAGATACCAAAACTGTCATCTGCTTTTCAGCCACATCTTCTATAATTTCTTGAAATACTAATTTGCGTACAATTGGATCAAGCCCGTCAATAGGCTCATCCAAAAGCAGCACATTTGGCATTGCGGACATAACAAAGATAAATGCCGCTTGTTTTTGCATACCTTTAGAAAATCTGCCTACATTTTTCTTCTCATCCAGTTTAAATATTTCAAGCAAATGACGATACCGCTTCTCGTTCCAATTTTTATACATGCCGGCGTAAAATTTACGCAAGCTTTTCATATTATATTGTGGAAAGAAATATAGATCATCGGGAATGTAGCCAACTAAAGCCTTTAAGTTAGCATTGTCATAAACAGGCATCCCGCCTATACACACGTTGCCACTATCTTGGCGGTAGATCCCGGCCAGATGTTTAATTGCCGTTGTCTTTCCTGAACCATTTACACCTACCAGGCCGTAAATAGATCCCTTCTTTATATTAAGATTAAGCCGATGTAAGGCTGTGTATCCGTCAAATGCTTTAGTTAGGTTCTCAATTTGAACCACTGACCATCTCTCCTTCTTTGATGTTCTCTACGAACGTAATAATTGCATTTTTAGTTTCTCCACGAAACATTAATTCTTGTACGTTATTGTGAATACTGTCATATAGAACAGAAATTTCTTTTTCTCCGCCTTGGCTTGGAGGAGCAGCAATAAAACTGCCCTGACCCAAAACTGTATAGATATAGCCTTGGTTTTCTAATTCTCTATACGCTTTTTGCACAGTATTGGGGTTGACTGTAAGTGTTTTAGCCATATCGCGGATAGACGGTACCTTTTCGTCATGCTTCAACACACCGGTTACTATTAAGCGTTTAAAATTGTCCATTACTTGCTCATAAATGGCTTTACGGCTTTTTAGATCTATTTGAAACAAAATTTCACCTCCTATCGCGGCATTTATTGAATAAGCAAGCGAGCTTGCTCAGCAACTCACTGCATCTCGAAAGTTAAGTGTATTATATGTTGTAGTACAGTTATTGTCAAGGGAGAAATTTATAATGAGGACAGAGGTGCAAGCATACTTACAAAGGATAGAATTTGAAGGCATCCCTAAAAACGATTTTGCCACTCTACGCCATTTGCAATTTCAGCATCTTATAACCGTACCTTATGAAAATTTGGACATTATGCGAGATATCCCTATATCTTTGAAAATAGAAGATGTCTATAAAAAAGTAGTAGAGCGCGGCCGTGGGGGATACTGCTTTGAACTAAACGGTCTGTTTGCATGGCTGTTGCGTAGTCTCGGCTTTACTGTAGCAGAACACATGGCTCGATATTTACGTGGAGAACAAGAAATACCAATGCGAAGGCATAGGGTGCTGAAAGTTACTTGTGTAGATGGTGATTATTTGTGTGATGTAGGCGTAGGGGATACAATCCCGCTGGTACCGTTGCCTATAAAATATGGAGTTGTTAATCAACAAAAAATGGAGAGATACAAGCTTGAAAATGAGCCATTTTTGGGAAATGTTCTATATGAGTGGAAAAAAAATGAATGGCGAAAAATTTACTCTTTCACAGAGGAAAAACAACTTAACATTGATTATATTATGCCCTCATTTTACTGTGAAAAGCATCCCGATTCATATTTTCGCACTATGGATATGGTTCATATATTTACTAAAGATGGCCGCAAAACTGTAGCCGGACGAGAGATTAAACTATTTTCTCCCAATCACGTAAATGTGATAGTTGCAGGTACGGAGGCAGCGTTTAAAGAACTTTTGGAAGTTCATTTTAAAATTAGGATTTGAGCGCGTTCATTAATTGATTTTTTCAACATACTTGTATAATACACGCTGTTTGTGAGAGGATAAAAAAATGAACCGGTTGGATTTAATTTTGAAAATTTACTCTTGAATTTAACCGAGAGTTTGTGTTATATTTGCACTATAAATAGCTTGAGGACGTATATTTAAAAGGTGAGGGGAAAATTTTGAAGGGTAATGGCAAAATTGTTGGATTATGCAATAATTTTTGAACAAGCAAGCAGACGGACGGTCTGCTTTTTTTGTCGTTCCTCTAAAGATGAACCTTCCAAGACATAGCAAAGTGCCTGTAAAGACTGTAAAAATAAGGAGATAATTATGTTTAACAGCCTAAAAAGTAAAATAAGCGTGCCAACTATATTAACGCTATGTCTTTTAGTCGCGTTTCTGGTAATTTTTGTGTTTATATTTACACAGCGGATTGTGGGAGAACTTGAAGATGATAGAATTGCTTTAATGTCTCAAGCTGCCCATGCATATTTTGAGGCTATAGAAAGCCGTAATGCTTTAGCTGCCCGTGCTATCAGTTCAATTGATACAGTGATGGACTTAGTTAACGATTGGAACGCAGGTACTAACATGGCCGAAACCAGAGAAGAACTGATTTGGTACTTAAACAGCAGAAAAAATGAGCTAGGTGTTACCGGATTTACAGTTGTTGGCGCAGATGGTTATGTTATACTTCGTACACATTGGCCGGACCACTATGGAGATAGAGCTTCCGCAACTATGCTGGTAGCTCTTGATGGTGAACCTGCATCTGCTTTTTCTACTTCGTCAGCACCTCCAATTGGACTTGTTAATGCAGTCCCAATATATAGGGGCGGCGAAATAATAGGTTCTATTGCGGCTATTATACATATAGCTGATGATGAATTTACTGATTATTTTGCACAAGTATTTAATGCTGAGGTCACAGTTTTTGCCGGTGCTATCCGTGTTGGAACAACGTTGGAAGATGAACGAGGAAACAGAACAGTGGATACAGAAGCCCCCAACAGTGTTATAGAAGCTGTTTTGGAACGAGGAGAAAATCTCTTGGTGGATGTAGAATTGTTTGGCGTGCCGTATAGGGCATATTATTTCCCGCTTCATGATCTGTTTGGTGTACCGGTTGGTATGTTTTTTGTTGGATTTTCTATAGAGCAGACTGTTGCTTCAATGAATTTTTTACAATTAGCACTTATTCTGGGTAGCATTGTTGGCGTTGCTTTAACCGGTGTTATTATGTACACGATTATTTTCAAGGCTTTAGATCCCTTGAAACAATTGACTTTAAATGCAAAAGAAGTAGCACAAGGTAACATGTCTATCAATTTTGACACCACTAGAAAGGATGAAATTGGTCAAGTTTCAAATGCTTTTATGGAGATTATAAAGAGCCTGAATATATTGGAAGAAAACTTTTTGAAGGGCGAGTACCACCATCAGCGTGGGGATGTTTTATATAGGCTTGAAGATTCACGACTTAAAGGTGCTTTTGCAAATATTTTAACAAAAGTAAATGGTATAGCGGAGGAGTTTTTACTTGGTTTTGATGTATTAACAGAGCCATTGATATACTTGGATAACAATTGCAATGTGCTTTATGCCAACAATATTGTAAAAGAACACACCCATACCCAAAATAAAAATATAGTTGGTATGCACATTAATGACCTTATGCATGGAGATATTGCAAACAACCCCGCCATTGTTAAAGCATTAAAAGATGGTACATCACAAATGACAGATGATATACAATTGCAAGTAAATCCTAAGCAACTTCTAAATTTCCGGTTTAGTTGTACTCCATTTTCTATTGATGGGAAAATTGTGTGTGTCTTGATTTTTATGGTAAACATTACTGAGATTCGGAACATGCAAAAACATACTGAAAAGCTGAACGCATACCGTAATAAACGTGCTGCAAAACTTACAAACACTATAGTTACAGCTTTTGAAAAAGGCGATTTAACCGTAAACATTGCTAAAAGCGACTATGACGAGGACACAAAAGATATAGCCAAAGAGCAAGATACTGTAGAAGCTGTAGTGCAAAAGTCAACAGGCATTATCAAAAGCTATGTAGACGAAATCAATAAATCATTGACCGCTATTGCAAACGGTGACTTAACGGTTAATATATCCCGCGAGTATATAGGTGACTTTGTTTCAATTAAGGATTCTATAAATAATATCAGCAACACTCTACACAAAACTATATTGGATATTTCTACGGCTTCTAAACAAGTGTTTTCCGGTGCTAACCAAATTTCAGCAAGTTCAGCAAATTTAGCAAGCGGTGCATCTGAGCAAGCAGGTTCTGTAGAAGAACTTAATGCCTCTACAGAAATGATAAGCCGGCAAACCGGACATAACGCTGACAACGCAAGGGAAGCAAATATCCTCTCAAATAAATCAACCGAAAATGCCAGAGAGGGCAACCATGCTATGCAACAAATGCTGGAAGCAATGCAGCAAATTAAGGAATCCAGCAATAATATTTCCAAGGTTATAAAAGTAATCCAAGATATTGCTTTCCAAACCAATTTGCTAGCCTTAAATGCCGCAGTAGAAGCGGCGCGGGCAGGAGAACACGGCAAGGGCTTTTCTGTAGTAGCAGAAGAAGTACGCAACTTAGCTACCCGAAGCCAAGAAGCAGCAACAGAAACCACAGGTATGATTGAAGAATCAATTAATCGTGTGGATATGGGTAGCCAAATAGCGGAAGCTACAGCCAAGGCATTAGTTGAAATAGTAAATAGTGCCGATGCAGTTTTACAAATTCTTAATAACATTTCTGTTTCATCAAAAGAACAAGCAGAAATGTTTGGGCAAGTAACCGTTGGGCTTGAGCAAATTTCATCCGTTGTACAAAGTAACTCTGCTGTATCTGAAGAAGCCGCCGCCGCCGCAGAAGAACTAAATTCACAAGCCGAACTTTTACAGCAATTAGTTTCCTACTTCAAGCTGTAGTCAGGGGATTTAATCCCCTTGTGGAAGTTAGAACCTGCGGTTCTTAATATTTTAGCGACGGTAACGATAAATATGACTGCCTATTACAGAGTAGCGTCCCAGTTTTGATTGCCTTTTAAGCCGGCGCATTTTGAATATACCAATTGAAAACAGTAAACCTGAAAAAAATATTATCAGAGGAAGAATTATAGAAAGGTAATAGTTTTCTGCCAACTCTTCTAAATTGAAAGAAGGAAATTCATAATCTCCCCCTGTTACGTAAACTATTTCTGAATATGACTCTATTGGTTCGTCAGGTTCTTCTATGGGTGCTAAAACTGCATTTAATGCTTTAAGCTCTATGTCTCCCATAGGAATTCCTCGCATACTATAAACTATACGGCCAATATAGTCATTTTCTTGTACCGGAATAACCAGCCTGCCCGGAACAAGTATTTGCTGTTCTAACTCTGCCACATCAAAACCCAGAGGAAGGGTTAAAAATACATCTTCCGGCACTACCAGTTGAACTTCTCCTATAAACTCGCGCTGGCTGCTCCAATTGGTATAAACGGGCAGTGTTTTTGCGTATTCATTAATGCTGAATATCTGCTGCTCTACATATGGTATTGCAAAAGCATAATTTAACAGATCACGAGTGTCTGTGTACAAACGACCTCCTTCGCCTTGCATTGTCACCACTATTAAAGCACGTCCATCTTTTTCAGCATAAGTCACTAAGGTATGTTGGGCAGGAGTGGTAAAGCCCGGCTTGCCGCCTATAACATTTTCATTAAAATGTTGTCCTGTTCGGATCATTCTATTAGAGTTTAGCAGTTCTCTAACTAATGGCTGGCGTTCTGTCGGCTCAATGTCATGGCGCACTGTAGAAATAAGTTCTCTGAATTTTGGATATCGAAGGGCTTCTTTGGTGATAAGAGCCATATCATAAGCAGTTGTTACTTGTATTGGATCATGTAGCCCGCTTGGATTTCCAAATTGGGTATTGATAGCCCCTAAAGCGATTGCCCTACGGTTCATCATATCTACAAAAGAGGGGATATCCCCACTTATATGTTCGGCTATAGCGTTAGCTACTTCGTTAGCCGAAGCTAACATTAATGCATACAAAGCATCTTCCATGCTCAAAGTTTCATACGCATTCATAGCAATATGACTGGAATTTGGTGGAAGAGTGTACACGGCATTTCGTGAAAAAGAAATCCTCTCGTCTAATCGGGTTCCATACTGCTCTAAGGCAAGCAAAGCTGTCATTACTTTAACAATGCTTGCCGGATAAAGCGGTGTATGGATATTTTTTTCATGCAATATAAACCCTGATTGTGCATCTATTACAATAGCAGAAGTGGCAGATAAAGCGGGTGGATTTGGACGTGTAAGCTCAAGCTCTGCTTCCGTTTCGCTAATTGTTGTTGCATATAGGGTAGAAATGTTAAAAAAAACAAGATATAATGCAATAACTATCTGAAAGATTCCGGTTATTCTTTCCATGATTTTCATAAGTCTCCTTAATAACTTAAACTAAAGAAGCTGCGCCTTATATATAGCAGCCGGTAGGGGTGTTTTTTTATGATGTATATTAAAAAGTATTGGCACATTTTAGTTGGTGTAGTATGCGTTGTAATTTTAGGGATTGTTTATTTTCCAACGGGCAACAGCTCCGGAACGCCCGAGCGCATACCCATGACATCCGGTGGAGGCTCATCATCAGTTACTTATACTCCGGCAGCAGATACAAGTAATCCTTCGCCAACCCCAGCCATAGAACCAATTCAACAGCCTGTCCAAAGAGATATTATGATCCATATAGAGGGTGCAGTTTATCAACCCGGAGTGTTCACATTGCCCTATGGTTCCCGTGTGAATGATGCTCTTACTCTTGCAGGCGGCCCAACAGAAGAAGCGGACTTAGCCAGAATCAACTTGGCAGCATTTTTACAAGATGCTGTTCAAATCATTATTCCAACAATAGGTGAGGATTTAGCAGTAACCATGCCTTCAATGGAAAATCATTACAATTCAACTAACGTGACAACAGAAAGTGGTTTAATTAACATAAATACCGCGGACGAAAGACTTCTTACCACTCTACCGGGAATAGGCCCGGCAATAGCCGATAATATCATTTCTCACCGGGAAGCAAACGGCCCTTTTAATTCAGTTGAAGAACTTCGTAATGTTCCTCGCATAGGGGCGGTTACTATGGACAGATTACGAGATTTAGTAACAATTAACTAACCAGGAGGGCATATATGGCACACCATATCTTAGTTGTGGACGATGAAAAGCTGATTGTTAAAGGAATCAAATTTAGCCTGGAGCAAGACGGCATGATAGTAGATGCGGCTTACGATGGAGAAGAGGCTTTGCAATTAGCTAAAGAAAAACACTACGACCTTATTATGCTGGATGTTATGCTTCCAAAAATTGATGGTACCGCCGTATGCCAGCAAATACGGGAATTTAGTGCTGTACCTGTAGTGATGGTAACGGCCAAAGGCGACGATATGGATAAAATAATGGGATTGGAATACGGTGCAGATGACTATGTTACCAAACCCTTTAATATATTAGAGCTTAAAGCCCGTATTAAGGCGATTTTACGCCGTAGTGCAAAGGTTGTAGCTTCTGCATCAAACAGCAAACTTATATTTCGCGATATAAAGTTGGATACAGGATCACGGAGGGTATACGTACGAGACAAAGAAATTAATCTTACTGCCAAAGAATTTGATCTTCTTGCATTCCTTATGCAAAATGTAAGCAGAGTTTATGCAAGAGAAAAACTTCTGCAAAAGATCTGGGGTACTGAAAATGCCGGGGATGTGCGTACTGTAGATGTTCATGTCCGACGCCTGCGTGAAAAAATAGAAGATAACCCCAGCGAACCTAAATACATCTTTACCAAATGGGGAGTAGGTTACTACTTTGGATAGAGTCCGCTGGTATCACAGCATTCGCTTGAAACTGGCTTTAAGTTATATATTTGTAAGTCTCGTACCCTTAACCATCTTTTTTGTTATGGTGATGCATTCCATAGAGGATTACTATATTGGAGGCCGCCAATCACGATTAAAGTATTTAGCCCAAATAGAGGCAACTAATTTATCCTCCATAAACTATTTGGGAAATTTACAAGAAGGCCCTTTAATGTGGGTTCGTAATAGAGAGATACAGCAACGCAGTCAAAATAATTCTCATCGCATTGTAGTTTTTAACAATAGTTTTACTGTAGTAATGGATACAAACATGTCGCAAACAGGCAATACTTTAATTGTTCCGGAGGTTGTAAGTGCCTTTATTGGCAATGCGCAATATGGTTTAAACCGTGATGGAGACGATGGATCATCATCTGTTTATGCCACTGCGCCTATCTTGGGTGCAGAAAACGAGCGGGTAGGTGTAGTGCTTTTATCTGCATCAGTAGACGATATTTTTGAGTCGCTGGAGGAAATCCGACAGATGATACTCCTTTACACCTTGCTTGCAGGTGTATGCGTTTGTGTGCTTGTATTTTTTGCCTCTCAACTGTTAATAGATCCTTTAAAAGGGATAATGCGAGTAGTTAAAAAAATGGCCGAGGGACATCTACAGCAGAGGATTCCGGTAACAGGCCATGATGAATACTGTCAGCTAGCTATTGTTTTCAATAGCATGACCGAAAAACTAGAGCAAGTGGAAAAAGCCAGGGAAGAGTTTGTTTCCAATGTATCACACGAACTTAAAACGCCTCTTAGCTCCATAAAAGTACTCTCAGATTCCATCCTCCTGCAAGAAGATGCCCCATTAGAACTTCATCGTGAATTTTTACAGGATATCACCTCCGAAGTAGACCGCATGACTATGATAGTAAATGACCTCTTAGAACTAGTTAAGCTAGACAGGCGCGAGCATGGTTTTCATGTTTCCATAGTAGAGCTTAGTATTTTAGTTGAAGATGTCCTAAGACGACTTTCTCCTTTAGCAGAACAAAAGCGGATTGTATTGCTGTATGAGGATGTGCGCCAAGTAATCATAGATGCAGACGAGGTAAAGTTAAGTCTCGCCATTTCAAATATTGTCGAGAATGGCATAAAATATACCCCTAGCGGTGGAACAGTTAAAGTAATTGTAGATGCAGACCATCAAAATGCCTTTATAACCATTCAAGATACAGGTATTGGCATACCGGAAGAAGAACAAAGCAAAGTGTTTAATAGGTTTTATCGTGTGGATAAAACAAGAGATAGGGGAACAGGTGGTACAGGACTTGGGCTTGCAATATCACATGCCGCAGTGCTTTTGCATAACGGTAGTGTACGGCTAACCAGCAACGCAGATGAAGGGTCTGTGTTTATTATAAGAATACCCATCAGAAGGGGTGTAACATGAACAGAAAAATTTTGATAGCTATAGGAGTTGTGCTGATATCCTGCACAATGGCTGTAGGAACATGGGCTTACATGCAGGCCAATGAAGGATTATCAAATGTATATATTTGGTATTTTAACACTCGCACAAACAGCTTAGAAAGTGAACGGCGTATGGCTCCCTATGAAGATAGGGTAAAAATGATTCAAGCGGTAATTCGCTTACTATACTCGCCCAGCAGCAGTGATTTGCAACGAATTATCCCTGAAGATTTATTTATTGATCGTGTAAATCTTTATGGTCGAGACATGGTTATTCATTTTACAGCCCGGTATCACGATCTTGCTCCTCATGAAGAAGCACTGGTAAGAGCATCCATAGTGTATACTATGATTGATTTGCCTTTTATTGATAGTGTGCAGATTTTGGTGGATGGTGAAGATTTATTAGATCCTTTTGGTGAGCCTTTAGGTAAAATGGATAGGGGTAGAGTACGTGTTAACCCACCTATCAGACCCCATCATAAAGTTCTGCAAACTTTTACCTTGTACTTTGTTAGCTCAGATATGTCCGGGTTATTAGCTGAAGAACGTACTACGGATGTAGATTTTAACCTTCCAACAGAGCTTTTTATTCTTCGCCAATTGATATATGGGTCTACATTGGAAGGCCGAATTTCTTCTATCCCTCCAAGCACACGCATTTTAGATGTTCGGACAGAAGGTGGTATTTGCTCAATTAACCTTAGCCAAGAATTTATTGACAATTTTAACGGCTCTCAAACTTTAGCTGAGTTAACTTTGCACTCTATTGTGCATTCTATTATGGAAAATGTAGGCTCTGTAAACAGTATTCAGTTTTTTATTGACTCACAACTTAGAGAGCAATTTAATGGTGTTCCATATTTTGATACCTTATTTGTAAATTGAGGTGGAATAGATATAAGAGAGGAGATTTATTATATGTCAAATGCTAGTGATGGAATGAACTATGCACCAAAAGGCAAGCCAAATCCTGTTGTTAAAGAGGGCGAATTTATTTTTGCAGCTATTGGCTTAGACCATGGTCATATAGGAGGTATGTGTAACGGGCTTATTGAAGCCGGCGCAACCTTGAAATACATCTATGACCCTGATGAAAATAAAGTCAATCACTATCTATCACAGTTCCCTATGGCAAAAGCGGCTAAAAGTGAAGAAGAAGTTCTTAATGACCCCACAATTAAGCTGGTAGCTTCTGCCCCCATGGCATCGGCTCGTTGCCCTTTAGGACTTAGAGCTATGGAAGCGGGTAAGGACTATTTTACAGACAAAGCACCATTAACCACTTTAGAACAATTGGCTGATGCTAAAGCCATGGTCGCAAAAACAGGTAAAAAATATGCAGTTTATTACTCTGAAAGACTGCATGTAGAAGCGGCAATTTTTGCAGGTCAACTTATAGAAGAAAGTGCTATTGGCAGAGTGGTTCAAACTATAGGAATGGGGCCTCATAGAGCTAATGTAAAAAATAGACCCAACTGGTTTTTTAATCGTGAAGAATATGGGGGTATTCTTTGTGATATCGGCAGCCACCAAATAGAACAATTTTTGTATTATACCGGAGCAAAAAATGCTGAAATCATATCGGCTCAAATAGAAAACTATAATCATGCTGAATATCCCGGTCTTGATGATTTTGGCGATTGTAAATTAAAGGCTGATAATGGTGCTACAGGATATTTTAGAGTGGACTGGTTTACTCCTGATGGGCTATCTACATGGGGGGATGGCCGTACTTTTATTTTAGGTACTGAAGGTTATATCGAACTCCGCAAATATGTAGATGTTGCAAAAACAACTTCCGGGGATCATGTTTATTTGGTAAACCAAAAAGGTGAACACTACTTTGATGTAAATGGTAAAGTAGGGCATCCTTATTTTGGACAATTGATATTAGACTGCTTAAACCGCACAGAAAATGCTATGACCCAGGAACATGCTTTTTTAGCGGCAGAATTATGCGTTAAGGCTCAGATGATTGCAGAGAAAGCAAAAGGCATAGTAAGAAAGGCATAGTAAGGTAAGAATTGGAGGAGGTATTTTATGGCTACATATGATATTGCAAAAGAAGCCTACGCCAATTTAGGTGTAGATACGGAAAAGGTACTTGCTAAACTAGATACCATTCCTATATCTATCCACTGTTGGCAAGGTGATGATGTAAGAGGATTTGAACAAGAGAATTCTACTTTAAGTGGCGGTATCCGAAGTACAGGCAATTATCCAGGGAGAGCTTCCACTGCCGATGAGCTGAGAACAAATTTAGCTAAAGCTATATCTCAAATTCCGGGCCCTGCCAAAATAAATCTACATGCTATCTATGGAGATGTTAAGGGCATAGATAGAAATATTATTGAGCCAAAACACTTTAAAAGCTGGGTGGATTGGGCTAAGTATAAAAAAGTTGGATTGGATTTTAACCCTACTCTATTTGCTCATGAAAAAGCTTCTGACGGCATGACATTAAGCCATCCGGACAAAAGTATCCGTGGCTTTTGGATAGATCACTGTAAACGAAGCAGAGAAATAAGTGCATATTTTGGTAAAGAACTAGAGCAAGATTCTGTATGCAATGTCTGGATAGGTGACGGATTTAAAGATGTACCTGCGGATCGACTTACCCCCAGAATGAGACTAAAAGAATCCTTAGATGAGATTTTTTCCAAGCCCATTTCTCATAATATAGACGCGGTAGAAAGTAAGTTGTTTGGAATTGGTGTAGAAAGCTACACTGTAGGCAGTCATGAATTTTACATGGGTTATGCTGTAGCTAATAATCTAGCCTTGTGCCTGGATGCAGGGCATTTTCACCCAACCGAAGTAATTTCTGAGAAAATATCAGCTATTTCTATATTTGTAGAGAAAATGCTGTTGCATGTGTCCCGCCCTGTACGTTGGGATTCAGATCATGTGGTATTACTGGATACAGAGCTTGTTGCAATAGCTCAAGAAATTATTCGGCATGGACTTCTTGACAAGGTGCATATTGGATTAGACTTTTTTGATGGATCCATTGATAGGGTTATTGCTTGGGTGATAGGTACAAGAAATCTACGTAAAGCCCTGCTGATTGCTTTATTAGAACCATACGAAACTTTACAGAAAACAGAACATGAATTTGACTTTACCAAACGCCTTTTAATGATGGAAGAGTTAAAGACTATGCCGTGGCAGGGAGTTTGGGAGGAATATTGTAAGCGTAAAGATGTTCCGGTAAGTTTAATATAGTGGCTATTTTACAGGAGGGTAAACATGCGTCGTGAAGATATATTAAGGTATTGTAACCCCGCCGCAATTTATGGGGCAAGGCGGGTAATCTTAGCAGAAGGCAGAGGAGAAGGGCAACGATTAGTAGAGGTTAAAACTACTGCGGGATTACGTGCATCATTCATGGAAGATAAATGTTTGGATATTTTGGATTTAGAGTATAAAGGAGTTAATCTGGCTTTTTTAAGTAAAAATGGCCTAATGGATGTGCGTCATTCAGAAGGGGATGCCTTTCATAGATATTGGGCAGGTGGATTTTTGTCAACCTGCGGTCTGCGTAATACCGGGACTTCTTGTACGGTAGGAAAAGAATTTTTTCCGTTTCATGGACGCATAGGATTAACTCCGGCAGAAAATGTAAGCGTAAGAACAGATGACAACAACATAACAATTTCAGGAATTACCAGAGAAACAGCTCTATTTGGTCATTGCCTTGAAATGGAACGCACAATCGTGATACCTATCAATGGAGCCAAAATTACAGTAAGGGATCAAGTACGTAACTTGACTCCTGAAGCTGAATATATTTTTTTCCTCTATCATATTAATTTTGGTTATCCATTTTTAAATGAAGAATTAATTTTAGAATGGCCTGAAAGTGAAGTGAATGGACGTACACCGGAATCCATAGCCGCAATAGATAACCGCTTTACAATCACAAAACCAAAAGATAATGAGCCGGAACATGTGTATTTCTACCATACTGAAGAAGAGTATCCGCAAGTTAAACTTACTAATCCTAAGCTTAATATCAATGCTAAAATACAGTATGATCGTAAGCAACTTCCGGCTTTAGCACAATGGAAATGTATGCGCTCGGGTGATTATGCATTAGGTATAGAACCGGGCACAAGCATAATAAGAGGTCGCGCTCAAGAACTGGAAAACGGATATGATATAAAGGTTCCTGCTTTTGGCACATTGGAATACGGCTTTACCATTGAATTAGATTAATGAGGGGTGATTTTGGTGGATATACAAAAAATTACAAATCACTTAACTAATTTAGATGGAACTATAACCATGTTCGCAGATGGTTTTATTGATGAACAATGGTCTTTAGTAGGTTCAAGATCTTCTTTTGAAGAGGTTGCTTTAATTAGCAAAATGACCCAATTTGCGGATAGGATTAACACGGCCGGCTCTGGTGGTATGGGCATTGAGCTTATAAAGAAACGTATTGTCTTTGGTGGATTTACTGCAAATATCGGTTTTGCAACGGCAACTTTAGGTGTAAATACTGTAATGACGGGCTTATTTGGTGATGGAAAAGTAGCCCCGGTTTTTGACCCACTACAAAAAATTTCTAAAATGATTACCTTGGGTGCGCCTTCTATTACCCATGCCTTAGAATTTGATGATGGTAAAATTTTAATGACTGATATGGAATCCATACTGCGAATGCGTTGGAACCGCATTGTTGATGCCTTGGGAATGGATAAGATTATTAAAATGATTGAAGAATCGGATATCATAGGTGTAGGCTACTGGTCTTTGATGCCGGCTTTTGATGAGATTGTAGAGCAAATATGCTCCATAATGCCCCAAGATGGAAAAGAACGTCGATTTTTCTACGATTTCGCTGACATACGAAAGAGAGATGAGGTTTCATTACTTAAAACATTAGATATGTTAAAAGAGCTTAATCAAAAGATACCCATGACATTGAGCGTAAACGAGCATGAAGGAGCTATAATTTTTAAACTTTTTGGAGAAAATTTTGATAATGAAATTAAAAATATGGCTGAAAAATCAGAAAATGTTCGTGGGCAAATGGGGCTGGATGAACTCGTTATCCACACTCCACACTTTGCAATAGTAGCTTCTCAATTGGCAGGAGCAGTTGCCGCACCTCAAACGTATGTGGAAAAACCTGTGAGAACTGCCGGGGCAGGCGATACCTTTAATGGTGGATATATCGCCGGAACATTGGCTAAAATGGATCTCATAGATCGCTTATATACAGCAAATGCAGCAGTAACTTACTTTTTAAACACAGGGTACCCGCCAAGTAGAGATAAATTGATTGATACATTGCGGGATATGTGATGAATGTACGCATTTTCAATCGCTGAAAAGATTGCTGCAACTACATCGGACTCTCGTACCCAACAGCATTTGTTGTTGGGTTTTTTATGTGCTGAGTTTTTATCTCTGATTCTAATTGTACTTGTTACCAATTTATTGTATAGTATGTTATAATTAATGTAAGTTCGATGAGCAAAAAAAGTGTTCATCGGACTTTTGATCATATTCACTTTTAAAATTGGAGGTTTTATGTTAAATCAAGTTAAACAAATTATGCAAATTAAGCAAATTGAACAAATAAGGCAAAAATTCAAACAAAATAGACGCTTCCGACTCTTTATACAAATATCGGGAGTAAGTTTTGTCGTTATGATAGCTATTGTAGCTATTACTTTATCTGCCATCAATAATGCAATACGGCCGCCGGATATTGGCACATTACATACTGCCGGCATATTAACTGTGGAAGGATCTTCGCCGGAAGCGCAATCTTCAACAGTGATTCCAATTAAAAGCAGGAGTTTAAATCCTGAAACGGAGCTTGAACTTGAACCGGACCTTACTAAAATGGCAACATTACCTTTAGTAGGCACAGAGGAAAGAAAACCTTTGTTTTTTACTTTTCTTGTATTTGGGCTAGACGAAACTCTAAACGTTGATACGATTATGTTAGCCGCTTATGATGCAGTAGAAAGGAATGCATACATAATTAACATTCCTAGAGATACACTTATTGATGTGCCACGCAACCACAGAAAATTAAGTTCTGCTTATCATGTTGGCATATTACGTTACGGTGATCATGAAGGTGGTGTGGCGCGCCTTAAATATGAGGTTCAGACTTTAATAGGCTTTAAGCCGGATTTTTACATCAGTATCCATACTGAAGCTTTTATTCGTGCAGTGGATGTTGTAGGCGGAGTAGAAATTTATGTGCCTTTTCGTAAATACTACGACGACCCTTACCAAGACCTGCACATTGATATTCCGGCGGGATTGCAAGTATTAGATGGTGAAAACGCTTACCATTTTATCAGGTACCGCTTAGGAAATGACCGCAGATATAACATCACCGACTATCAACGCATGGAAAACATGCAAACGGTAATAAACGCCATGTTTCAATCATTGTTGACTCCTGCAACTTTGCTTAAAATTCCAGAGTTTATCAGCATTTTTAACGATAACGTAGATACAGATTTAGCATACGGAGAACTTTTATGGTTTGCAAACCAGGCAAGGCTAATAGGTGGCATTGAGGCATTAGAAATTTATACGCTTCCCATAGCCGGTACCAGTGGCCCGCCTCAATGGTATGAACTGCCCTTTGCACCGGGAATATTAGAGCTGATTAATCGTACAATAAATCCTTTTGTACAAGATATTACAGCTAGAAATTTGCGTATTGCTACCGGTTAAAGAATTAGACCTATCTGTGCTAATATATAAAAAATGCACCTGCCATCAATCCAAGATGATAGGTGCATTTTTCTTTGTTTTCTTTTTATAAGCAATAAATATTGCTAATGTAATTATAGAGCTGAAACCAAAAGGAACCAAAAATTCTGCCGACAATGGATTTGTTATAGCAGAACCGGCCAAAACAGTTGGAATCATTAAAGGTGTTACTCCCAACAAAGACATGTATGAATATTTAACAAAGTTAACGTTAAGTGCGCCAAAGAATAAACTAACCAACCCAAAAGGTAAATGTAACATACGAGACATGAAGCATAACGAAAATAAATGTTCCTTGTTCTTATTTAAAAAATTTGAAACCTTCTTATGCTTAAAAAGCATTGTGTTGACTTTTTCTTCTCCCAATTTTTTCCCCATTGCATAACCTATGCTTTGTGATACCGCCAAACCAACATAAGTAATAAGTATCCCTATATACGAAGGGAAAACCACCCCTGCTGCTATGTAAAGCGCACTTGATGGAACTACCATAGCAATGCCTTTTATAATATAAATTACGATAAAGCCTAAAGCAGCTTGCCATATCGAAGGCTCAGAATTTCTCACAATAATTTCATCAGATAAAAAATTTAGATTAGAAAATACAAAAAAAACCAGAGTGACAAATATAATCAAAAACAATCCGGTTTTTTCTTTACTTACCCGGTTCAAGCTTACCCACCTCAATTTATAAATACATTTGATATACTATGCCTTTGATGCAGTATTTGATTCCTTGCCGGATCTATCTGCTGCTTATATCTTCTATAAGGGATACAAAAGAATATATCTCATTGTAATGCTTGTGTATAAATAAAGCGTTACCTTCTTTATATAGCTTTTCAGCAACATAATCAGCAATAGGAGTAATCAACTGCTCATGTGTACATTGTATGGGCGATACATCTGCAATATATTCCGACTTATGATAAACCGGATTACCATAGGCATAGTTGCATCGCAACCTTAAAGCACATTTACTGCAAATTTCGGAAGGTATATCACCTTTTTGGGATATGCTTTTTTGCTTCTCTACATTTATCCCGGAAAAGACATCACCAATTTCAAAAGCAGGGTCATCTAAATATCTTGAAGCAAAATAGATTTTACCATTTGGAGCAACAGAGGGCTGATTTATAGTCATTCGGCTTCTATCGGTATTGTATTTATCGCCCTTTAAATGCGACAAAATTTTCATATCAAAGGGCGAAAGATAAAATTTATCTTCCGCTTTTGTCCATTTAATGTACATTTCGGCCATTTTCTTATACTCGCCCTCTAATATTGAGAGGTGATTTTTTGTCCATGGCGCAGTTTTACAATAGTTAACACCTACAGTAATGTATCTAAATCCTTTATCAAATAAAAATTTGACAATGGATGATGCTTTATGAACTGTTGACGGATCAATGACGCACATTCCAATTGCATAGGGTTGATATTTTAGCAACAGCGGTATTGTATCTTTAAGAAGGGCGAATGTGCCAACTCCATCAGCAGAAACACGGCAATCATCTTGCGCACAGCCATCATGTGAAAAACCTATTGCCAGGTTATTTTTTTTTGAAAATTTCAAAAACTCTTCATCCAGCAAAATTCCGTTAGTGGTCATTTTGTAATAAAAAGTATGCCCGGTCTTTTTTCCTATATCCTTTGCATAATCTACGATGTCGTAGATTAATTTTCTTTCAAGAAGGGGTTCGCCACCATAAAAAAGCAGGCCGGACATTTTTCTGTTTTCCATGCCTAATTTTACCGTCGCAAAAGCAACATCCCGGGACATGCTTTCTGTTCCATGCTCAATAAAACAGTACTTACATTTTAGATTACATTTATTTGTAAGATGCAACGTTAATTGCAAGTTTAAACGCCCTTTCTATTGTAAAATCCCTACAGATTGCAAATAAGTGATAAATTCTTGTATTTGAGCGATAAGTTGCATTTCAAGTTCTGCTCTTGCTTCTGCTTTTTCGTTGGCAGTTGCGACAGGGCGGGGTTCAGATTCATGGCCTGACCAATGCCAATTAAGAGCCGACCAACCCTCTAACCAAGCAGGTTGCATTGCAGGAGTTCTAAAGATACCCACTGAAATATCGGTTTGCTGTGCAAATCCTTCAGTAAGCCGTTCCATAAATGTAGGTTCGGGAGGGTATACCGGCATCATTAACATGTTTGGCTGCCAGGCCCTCCAATCTATTTGAACAATAGCAACGCCCTTTTCTTCATCAAATAAGTTAAGTCCAACATTTAGTGCAGTATATTCAGGAGGAGTTGTATCAAAATTAAGCCCTGCGGATTCCAATTGCCTACGGATAATATTCAATGCTTCTTGTTCTGTAAGATGAACAAGATAAAAAGGAGAACCGGCTCCACCGTGGTGCAACCTTACATCCAAGTCAAAATCACTGTATCCGTGATATTCGGGATATTCCACATATCCACCATCTGTTGTTATTACAACTGTCCCGGTTGCCTCATCCCATTCAACATTTGCGCCGCTGTTTTCGGCAACAAATCTTATAGGAACCAACGTCCTGCCATTATGAAGCAGTGCCGGGGCGTCAAGTTCTACGGCGTCGGCATTAACAAAAGCGGTTAATCCATCAATAGGAAGTGCTATTCTAAGATTTTCGCCTATTCCAATTGCCGTTCCGGTATCCTCGTCCCATTCAACAGTCATTCCCAGTGCTTCAAATATTGCACGAAACGGAACCATTGTCCTGTCATTTATAATTACCGGTGCAACATCAAATTCAATAGGCATTCCATTTAGAATAACACTAATGTCGTTACTATATCTGCTATATCCACTTTGCCCATTATATTCATTAGAATATTCAGCAAAGGAATATGAATATCCTGAAAATATCATGCTTCCCATAAGTCCTATACTTGCAATAACCTTTGCGTTTTTTTGCCATCTTGACGGCAATTTTTTTAATAATACAGGATTATTGCGAGCGTCCCCAAAAGTCGGAATCTGTGGGGCTTCATAGCTTTCGACCGGACTCATGCATATTAAGTCTTTGTTATCAGTTTCCATAAAAACCTCCATTTTTACCAATTTAGTTATTCACCATCTATCATTTTTCCAAATTTTTTATTTTCGTAATAGTTTACAATGCTATCAAAAATATCTTTTAAAACAGCAATAATTGGGATAGCTACAAGCATACCCAAAATACCTGCAATTGCTCCACCAATGGTTATACTAATGATTACAAGAAGAGGGCTAAGTGCGAAAGAGTCACTCATTAACCTGGGTTGAACAATGTTAGCATCAACTTGCTGAATAAACAGTAACGAAACTGCCGAAATTGCCCCCATTGTAAGCCCTTGGGTAAATGTAACTACAACCACAGCCACAATTGTACCAAATATTGATCCAAAGTAGGGTATATAATTTACTACCCCAAGCATTATACCAAGCACCAATGCATACGGCGAACCAATTGCAAACAAAAGAAGTGTTGCCATGGTTCCAAGGATAATTCCGTCAATAGTTTGTGTGCGTATGTATTGTCTAAAGTATTTGTTAAGCCTACTAAAAATTTCTATTGTTGCAACGTAAACCATTCTGGAAGCAAAAACTTTTAGCAATCTGCTGATAAGTGCTTTAAATCTGTCCTTTTCAACAAAAATATAAATTGAAGAAATAAATGCAATTAAAGAACTAAATACCGCCGCGCCAACACCCATTAAAGCATTTAATGGCTGTAAAATATTATCTATACTAAATTCTCCAAATAAATTTCCCAGTTGAGTAAAAATACCTTCTGCACTTATATGCATTCCAAAAAATTCTAATTCATTAAAATAGTCAATAAACAACACAACGCTTGCCCAATATACAGGAATGTTTTCAACAAAAAATGAAATGCTGTCAACTATAGCAGGTATGACCAAGTTTAGAATTAATATGATAATTACGACTAAAATCGAAAATACAATAAGGAAGCTTAACAGCTTCTTCCTTTTGCGTATAAATATGATACGTGATTTTGATAGCATTTTCTGTATGCTTGCACAAGGTATATTGATTATGTACGCCAGTAAAAAGCCATAAAAAAATGGGGATACAACATCCCATGCTTGTCTGATAAAATCAACAAAAAACCCAAGTTCGCCGGTAATCCGATATGCCGCAATAATTGCTAAGGCAAGTAGAAAATATGGCAACAGAGACACAAATTTTTCTAAGATAGGCGATTTACTCATAGGTCATCCTCCTAAAATAGTGTAATATCCACAACAAACACCGGAAGCCTGTCGCTGTAGCAATAGGTATTATACTCTGTTTCTGCTTGTAATACAATAAATGCGCAAAAAAAGCACGGCTTTGCTTAATGTCGCGGAAAAAGATGGATTATTGTATAATGTGTATTATAAGAATAGATAGGTTCGATAAAACAGGAGGCGAAAACACATGAAAGTGCTTATAGTCGTAGATATGCAAAAAGATTTCATTACCGGTGCATTGGGAACCGCAGAAGCCGCTGATATCGTAAGCAATGTTGTAAAGCGCATAGAAAATTCGAGTGGCGAACTAATTCTTTTTACTCAAGATACCCACCGGGAAAATTACCTAAATACTGCGGAAGGTAAAAAACTACCTGTCCCCCACTGCATAGAAGGAACTGATGGCTGGAAGATTGACGAAACTATATTAAATGCTTGGCGTAACAATAGTAATACAATCAGGGTATCAAAACTGCCCGAAAATACTTTTACAAAACCTGTTTTTGGTAGTGTTGATTTAGTAGCTTATTTAAAAGCTTGCTGTAGTGAAATCTCAGAAATAGAGCTTTTAGGCGTTTGCACAGACATTTGTGTGGTTTCCAATGCCCTCATGATTAAAAACACCTTGCCGGATATAAAAATATCTGTTAATGCCAACTGTTGCGCGGGAGTTACTCCAAAAAGCCATACAGAGGCTCTTAATGTAATGCAAATGTGCCATATCGACATTATATAGCCCATTTTTTAAGAAGGAGGAACAAACATGCACAATGATATTGAAAAATTAAAATACCTTAAACTACTTTCTGCCCGCTACAAAAATATAAACGAAGCTGCCACAGAAATTATAAACCTTTCAGCTATACTTGATCTGCCAAAGGCCACAGAGCATTTTGTGTCGGACATTCATGGCGAGGATGAAAGTTTTGGACATGTCATTCGTAATGCCTCCGGCGTAATAAAAAATTACATTAATGAATTGTTTGGCAATACCCTTATGGCACACGAAAAACGCAACCTAGCCACTTTAATATATTATCCTGCGGAAAAGCTGGAATTTGTAAGCAAAAAAGGCGAAATTACTGACGAATGGTATAAAGTTCAGCTTTTTCGCTTGCTTAAAATTTGCAAGAGAACTTCCAGCAAGTATACTCGCAGTTTAGTAAGAAAATCCCTTCCGGCAGAATTTGCATATATATTGGAAGAACTTATCCATGAAGATACTTCTACCTTGCATAAGCAAGGATATTACAACGAAATTATAGATAACATCATACGTTTAAAGCGAGCCAGAGCCTTTATTAAAGCTATATCCGGCGTAATTCAAAGCCTTGCCATAGGTCACTTGCATGTTCTTGGAGACATATACGACCGTGGAAAAGGAGCCGCAAAGGTCATGGACATTTTGCAGGATTATCACTCTGTAGATGTACAATGGGGAAACCATGATATATCTTGGATGGGAGCAGCTTCAGGCAGTGACGCACTTATTTGTAATGTTATCCGCATATCTGCAAAATATGACCAATTAGAAACTATAGAAGAAGATTATGGTATAAATTTAGTGCCTTTAGCCACTTTTGCAATGGAATGCTATGAAGATGATGACTGTAAACTTTTTCTTCCGGCGAAAAAAGAGGGCAAAAGTGATAAAGAATTGGATATAGTTGCAAAAATGCATAAGGCTATTACCATAATGCAGTTTAAGGCAGAAGCAGATTTGATAATGCGCCATCCCGAATACAATATGGCAGATCGGATATTGCTAAATAAAATTGACTTTAATCAAGGTACGATAAGCATAAATAAAGAAAACTATCCCTTATCTGATTGCCATTTTCCAACTATAGACCCGCAAAATCCTCTAAGTTTTACAGACGATGAGCAAGAAGTTATGGACAAAATCAGATACTCTTTCCTAAATAGCGAAAAACTTCAACAGCATACAAAATTTTTATTTAATCGTGGTTCTATGTATAAAGTATACAATTCAAATTTGCTGTTTCATGGATGCATACCTTTGGAAAAAGGGGGTCAATTAAAACCTGTAGATATGTTTGGATGTAAACTTTATGGCAAAGCTTACCTGGACAGAATGGAAGTAGAAGCACGCAAAGGGTATTTTGCCCAAAAAGATACTATAGAAAGACAGGCAGGGCTAGATATTATGTGGTATCTATGGTGCGGAGCAGATTCCCCACTTTACGGAAAAAAACGCATGACCACTTTTGAGCGTTATTTTATAAAATCCGGGCCTGACAATATCTATGAAGAAGAGAAAAACTCATATTATGAATTACGCAATGGTGAAAATATCTGTCAAATGATACTTTCAGAATTTGGCTTAAACCAAAACACAGCAAGGATAATAAATGGGCACACGCCTGTTAAAGTTTCAAAGGGTGAAAATCCTGTTAAGGCTGACGGACGGTTATTGGTCATAGATGGTGGTTTTGCTAAGTCATATCAAGCTGTAACAGGCATTGCGGGATACACTCTTATATACAATTCTCAAGGTTTATTTTTGGCGTCTCATACCCCTTTTGTATCTGCAAGGGATGCAATTGAAAATGAAGTGGACATCCTTTCAGATACTTTTTACTTGGAAAAGAGTCACCAACGCAAAAAAGTAGCCGACACGGATGTCGGCAAAAATATTAGAGAGCAGATTTATGATTTAGAATTGTTGCTTGAGGCTTATAGGCTGGGAGAGATAAAGGAACGCTAGTTTATACGCAGCTAAAAAGCCCATCGATTATTATATCGCAACCGGAGGTAAATGAGGAACAATCACCGGCTAAATAAATTACTGCACCTGCCAGTTCTTCCGGCTTGCCCAAACGGTTATAGGGTGTCATAGCTGTCCATTGCTCAATCCAATCCGGTCTTACATGGGCGGTTAGGTCGGTAAACATATAACCGGGGCTAATGGAATTTACTCTAATGCCATACTTAATCCATTCTACAGCCAAGCTTTTAGTCATGTGTACTACAGCCGCTTTGGATGAATTGTAGGAAGCTTGTTCTTGTGGGAAGTTTACTATTGTAGCAGACATTGAAGCATTGTTAATAATACTTCCGGGACGACCCAATGCAACCAATTTTTTTGCGAAAGCTTGTGCTACAAAAAACACGCCGTTGGTATTAACATCCATAACATTAAGCCATTCATCGGGGGTAACATCTAAGGCGGCCTTGTGTAGAACTATACCTGCATTGTTAAAGAGTGCATCAAGTCCGCCAAAATCATCAGCAATCTGATTTATTGTGCTGTCTACATCATTGGGCTTAGTTACATTGCAAACATAAGCTTTAGATTTAACTCCATAATTTCTTTCGATTGCACCGGCTGTTTCGATTCCCTCATCCTTTAGTAAATCCATAATGGCGATATCTGCGCCCATCATAGCCATATGTTCGGCTACAGTTTTACCAATACCTCTGGCACCACCTGTAACTACTACCTTTTTTCCTTCCAATGAAAACATGGTTTCCTTTGTCATAATCTTATGCTCCTTTAAAATTTAATTATGCCCTTTTTCAGTATCTTACGATCTAGCAAATCTTTGTATGCTTCTACAGAATCATCAAAGTTAAAATAATCAGATATAAAGTCCTTCATAACCAATTGTCCGCTTCGTATCCACTCAAGAATTTGGGCGTGGGCAGCACCTTCCTCTGCCTTTTCAGGCATCTGCTGGCAAATAAAATTCCAGTTGTAAGAAGCCTTACTAAAATCTATGGTGATCTCTTCTTTTTCCAAAACCCCATAACAAAGTACACTTCCCCTATCTGCAAGCAGGGACATTGCTTGATTTGCCACTGAAGGAAGCCCAACAGCATCCAGTACATATTGTACTCCATTTGGATAAGAGGTGCGTATAGCCTCTGCAAGATTCGTATTTTTATTATTAAAAGCTAATTTTGCACCGCTTGCCGAGGCATCTTTCAATTTTTCATCTACGATGTCTACGGCAATGATATCTTTGCAGCCGTAGAGGTTTAATAATTTAATGAAAGTAAGGCCAACCGGCCCGCATCCAAATACTACTACCGAATCTTTTGGTTTAACGCCAAAATAACGAATAGCACTAAGCACTTCGCGGAATGTTACAAGCATTACTGCATCTACCGGGTCTAAATCATCAGAAAGTACTGTTTGAGCATAAGCAACAGAAGGAGCAGTGCCTTCTTTATAAGCTTCGATATCTTGTACAATTGCATATTCGCTAAGGGCACCCCAAGCAGAACCCAAGTCACCAAAAAGTGCCGGATTAGAATCAACAAAGGTTAAAAGTACTTTGTCTCCCACTTTTAAGCCTTTAACTTCTGAACCTATTTCTACCACTTCACCTACACCTTCGTGCCCTAGCATGATAGGATAAGAAGATTCCGGCACGCCTTTAAAAGAACGGTGAATTAGTTTTACATCTGTTCCGCACATGCCGCAGGCAATAGTTTTTACTAATGCCTCTTTAGCACTATATTCCGGCTTTGGAATTTCTTTAATTTCTAAAGAACCATCTTTGTTTACAACAAGCGTTTTCATGGGCATCTCTCCGTTTCAACAGTAATAGTGTATTTACAATATTACATATCCTTTTACTAGTGTCAAGTTGTGTTTTTTCTGTTTTCTAAACAAGTGCAATCAATTCCGTAAAACACTCCATTTTATATGTTGCGATATCTTGCTTTGCAGCATCACCCACTGCCACAGAGTCCATTTTAGCAGCTTTTGCCGCCTGTACTCCAACAATGGCATCTTCTATAACCAAGCAGTCTGTTGGGTCGATATTTAGCATTTGAGCACATTTTACAAAAACCTCCGGGTTCGGCTTAGAATGGGCTAATCCAATTCCATCCGAAATTGCATCAAAGAATTCTTGCAGCCCTATCTTGCTTAATATTAGCTTTGCATTTTTGCTGGACGAACCAATGCCAAGCAAAATCCCGGAATTTTTAAGGGAAGTTAAAGTGTCCATAACTTCTTTACTTACATCTGCCGGAGACATATCCTTCAGCAAATTTTTATAAATTTCGTTTTTTTCATCAGCAATGCTTAGTTTTTCTTCATGAGAAAGTATTTTTTCACATCTTTCAAGAACAATTTCAAGGCTTTCCATTCGGCTTACGCCACGTAGCCTGTTGTTAATTTCTTCGTCAAAATATATGCCAAGCCTGTCTGCAACCTGTTTCCATGCTAGGTAATGATATTTATCTGTATGGCATATTACGCCGTCCAGATCAAAAATTATTGCTTTATATTTCAAAAAAACTTCACCCCTCGACAGATCTATTTTATTGCTACAACCACTTTGATGCCATTTTTAATGCAGTACTCTTCTGAATAATGCATGAAGGTTAATTCTGTTCCTTCTGTAAGGACGTAAGTAGTCTCAAACTCTGAAACTGTTACTTCCAAAGAGCATTTTCCAATACACAATGAGAATTTGTAACTTTTCCAGCCATCAGGTAAGTATGGGGCAAATGTAGCTTTTTTATTATAAAATTTAAAACCTGCAAAGCCATAGATTATACATAACCATGTCCCGGCCATATTTGCCATATGAAGTCCATCTTGGGTATTTTTATGAGTGTTTTCAATATCCATAAAAGCTGTTCCCATAAAAAATTTCATGGCTTCTGCGTGCTTGCCAATACGAGCAGCTACCATGCTAAACACGCATTCAGATAGAGATGAATCGTGACCGGTGACAGCTTCATAGTAGTCGTAATCCTTTGCAATTTGGGCATCAGTAAAGCGTTGAGGGAAAAGAAGCTCAGCCAGTATTAAGTCAGCTTGCTTACATACCTGCGCACGATATATCTGCAAAGGATGAAAGTCTTGCATCAAGTGCTTATCTTTATGTGCTTCAAAATCCCAGGGCTTCTTGTCAAGAAAGGAATCATCTTGCATATAAATGCCCAACTCTTCATCGTATGGTAGGAATATGTTTTCTGCTGCATTTCGCCAAAGTTTTACTTCATTGATCGTGAGGTTCAACTGTGAAGAAAGTTCTGCCAACTTTTCAGGATATTCTTGCTCCAGTTTGTGATAGACGTCTGCCGCTGTTAACATATTTTCCGCAGCAGATATATTTGTATAGCAGTTGTTATTTACAATTGTAGTGTATTCGTCAGGCCCGGTAACGCAGTCGATACAAAACTTGCCGCCTTTTCTCTTGTTAAAGTGCCCAAGAGATAGCCACATACGAGCAGTTTCAAATAACATCTCTGCACCATAATTTACAATAAAATCGTCATCGCCGCTGGACTCCCAGTAAAGCTTTGTTGCATATGCAACCCCACCTGTTATGTGATATTGAGCAGTACCGGCCGGATAGTAAGGTGATGATTCTGCTCCGCTAATAGTCCGCCAAGGATACATGGCACCCTCAAGAGCGTGACCTACTGCCAGTTCTCTAGCCTTGTTAAGAATGGAGTAGCGATACATAAGCAATGACCGCGCAATTTCAGGGCAGGTAAAAGCAAAAACAGGCAACATGTAAGTTTCTGTTTCCCAAAAATAGTGTCCCTGATAGCCCTCACCGCTTAAACCTTTTGCACCAATGCTCGAATGGCCATCATGCCCTGCTGCTTGTAGTAAGCTGAAAATTCCAAAACGTACACTACGTTGCAAAGCATCGTTGCCGTCTATTGTAATGTCAGCATTTTTCCAAAAGCTTGCAAGGTAATTGCGTTGTGCGTCTATAAAATAATCAAAGCCTTGTTTTGCAGCTTTTTCTACAAGTTCAGTTGTAAAATTATGCAAATTTTCTTTTTCATGATTCCTGTCGCAGGCATAGGCTATAAATTTAGAAATTTGAAGAGTTTCCCCTTGCTGAAGATAAAATTCTTTAGTGATCATATACGATTTTTCTGTATGGCTGTAGCTTGTTTTGCTTTCATTATCAATCAGTACTTTTACAGCACAAGAAAGAGAAAGCCCTGATTCCTTGGTTGTCTGTACTATCACTGCACCGTTTTCCAATGCGGTAAGCGATGTTACTTCTAATGGCTGACCACTTAAATTAGTGCCAACGCGAGTATCATCATCACGGGTCATATTTCGTACATCACCGTCAACACCTGTTGTTATTTCTATGCGTCCGCTAAAATTTTGAGGCGTAACTTCGTAAGATATAGCAAGGATATGATTGTCTGTAAGGCTTACCAGTCGCTTAGAGCTTATTACCACTTCACGACCATTTGACGAACGCCAATGTGTGCGCCGCGTAACTATGCCTTCTTTTAGATCCAGCTCCCGCTTATGATCCAACACCACACCTTGAGTCATGTTGAAAGGTTCGCCTTCTACTGTCAAAGTAATGGATTTTGCAGCAGTAACATTAAGCATAGTCTCAGATTGAGGTGCAAAACCTGCCTTGCGTTCTTCATAGTAGATTGGTGCAATTTCATAAAAACCATTGATATAATTACCTTCAAGGGTGGCATCTTGAGGCAATCCATTTTCTTCAAGATTGCCCCTTATGCCAATATAACCATTACCTTGTGAAAATATAGTTTCTTGAAGTTTATTTGTGCTTATATCAAAGCTTGTTTCGCTTATCTTCCATGTTGATTTCATCTACTTACATTCTCCTTATCCCTTAACTGAACCCTCAACCATTCCCTTAATAATATGCTTCTGTAAGAAGAGGAAAACAATAATAACAGGAAGCATTGCCATTAAGGTAGCAGTTAAAATCAAATCCCATCGCCTAACAAAAGACCCTACAAAATGAGCTACTGCCAAAGGCAAAGTTTGCACCTGATTCCCGGAACCTAATACCATAAAAGGAAGCAGATAATCGTTCCAAATCCATATGCCGTTCAGAATCATTACTGTTACAGTAATAGGCTTTAAGATCGGAAAAATAATTCTGAAAAATGTAACAGCCTTAGAGCATCCATCCATAGTTGAAGCTTCTTCCAATTCCAACGGAATTGATTTAATAAAACCATGAAACAAAAATATTGAAAGAGAAGTACCAAAGCCCATGTATGCTAAAATAATTCCGGGGTAATTTTGAAGCAATCTAAATGGAGTGTTGATAAGCCCTGTTACTACTTCAACCCTATGAAACCAAGAAATAAGCGGGAACATAACTACTTGGAACGGGATAACCATAGCCGCAACAAAAACCATAAAAATTACAGAAGAAAGTGCTGTTTTTGTACGCACAAGCACCCATGCCGCCATAGAAGATATCAAAACTATAAGTCCTACAGAAATAGTTGTGATAATTACAGATGAAGTAAAAGATGATACATAACGGACTACATGACTGTCTAATATAGCTTGCACATTTGCAAAAAGCTGGGCAGGATTTTCAGGAAAAGTTAATGGATCTCTAATGATATCCAAAGTGGGCTTTGCCGAGTTAATTGCTACAATGTAAAATGGAATGATATATATCAAAAAAATTGTAAAGGTTAAAATTTCTAAGCCAATGAGCTTGCGTTTTGTATTCACATTTCCAACTCCTTCCGCTTATTGTAGTAAACTTGAATCAAGGATGCCACAGTCAACAGTAAGAAGAAAATAACGGATTTTGCCTGCCCTTGAGCTAATTCTCTAAATGAGAAAGCCGTATTAAAGATGTTAAGAGCCAAAAATTCTGTAGTCAAAAGTGCCCGCCCCATAAACATACCTGACGGGCCTCCTGCCGTTAGTGCAAAGTTAACATCAAACTGTTGGAAGGATCTTACTAAAGTCAAAAACATAGATACCGTAAATGCAGGTGCAATCAAAGGCAATAAAATGTGCCATAATCTTTGTACATAAGTGGCACCATCAATATGAGATGCTTCCAAAAGCTCTACAGGGGCACTTTGTATTGCTGCTACATAAATCATCATTATATAACCTGCCATTTGCCAAGTAGTAACTACAACAATGGCAAGAAGCGCAAGGTTCCTATTAGATAAAAATGTGACTTCAAGAAATGCCAGCCCGGAGGCACTGCCAAAAGCTGTTATAGCATTATTAAAAATAAACTGCCAAATATAACCTAAAATAATGCCACCAATAAGATTTGGTAAGAAAAATGCTGCACGATATAAACCTACCAGTTTAAGCTTGTTTGTCACCAACAATGCTAAACCAAAAGCTACCAGGTTAATAAAAAAGATATTTAAAATTGCATAAGATAAAGTTGCTAAAAAAGAATGTAAAAAGGTGATATCTTGAAATATTATTCTATAATTATCCAGACCAACCCAGTTTACTTGCGTACCCGTCATGGCAGTCCAATCCGTAAAGGAATAATAAATGCCCAACAAAAACGGGATGACGATTACAAAAGAAAAGGCAAAAAGAGCCGGTAACAAAAACAAAATAAACGTGGTATTGTGTTTGCCATGTTTAGTACTCATCTCGAACATCCCCTCTGATTTTGTGCCGCTTAATATGGTCAGCCCACTTGTAGCGGTACAAATCTTGATGAAAAAAGGGGCAAGTGGAATAATAGACCTGTCTATTAACCACTTGCCCTATTACATTGCATTAAAAAATTAGTTAGGGCCAATACTTGCAACGGCTTCTGTAAATAGTTGTACAAAACCATCAACATCAATTTCTCCGGAGGCCAATAACTCAAAGATAGGGCCAAGAACATTCATGCCAAAACCTGCCGGCATTGTGTTTTGATGCCAAGCATATACTTGCCCACGGCCAGACCATACATTAACTGCTCTGGATAGAGGGCCGTCAGGAGCAATGGCTACAGAATGGAAAGCGGGAACCGCTCCTGCATGTACTACCATATACTCATGGCCTTCTGGTGAAGTTGCCATGAAGTTTAAAAAGTCCAAAGCTGCATCAATATTCGCAGAGCGTGCATTAACAAGGTACCAAGAAGGCGCGCCTACAAAGATGCCCGGTGTATTTTCCGGCAAAAATGCATGAGGTACATATCCCATTTCAAAATCAACGCCAAGTTCTGCAAATACAGGATCTACCCAGTTGCCTTGATGGATAAAAGCAGTGCGGCCAAGACCAAAATCAGCTAATTGCTGGTCAAATCCGCCTGTAAGCATTGTGGAGCGGATAGAGTGGCTAAAGATCAAATCCATATACTCTGCAAAATGGCGCAAACGAGTTTCGTCTACTTGTCCATCCAACATCATATCAATAATGGTTGTATCTTCATAATCCAACCCTAAAGCCAAATATGCATTAACCGCATGAAGTCCTGTTACCCAAGTCATTCCGGGGCCTGCTGCCATAGAAACAACAGCATCAAGACCAAGTTCGTCCAATTGAGAGTTAACCAATTCAAAAGCTGCACGCATACCCTCAATACCGGTCATTGTGGAAGTGTCTACACCGGCTTGGCGCAAAATATCTGCATTGTATCCAAGTCCCCAGCCTTCAACAGCTACCGGAAAACCTACTACTCGACCTTGACCGTCAAAGAAAGACATATCTGTGTCAGATACCCAAGGCTGACCGGTTAAATCTGTAAGCCTGCCGGAATCTCTAGCCGCTGTATAGTCGGCATAACCTTCAAAAACAAAAATTTCCGGCTCATCGCCACCACTTAACATTGCAGCTAAAGCAGGAGCATAAGGAGTCTCGCCACCGAAGCTTTGAATGTTTACCCTTACGCCAAACATGTTTTCATACAATGCCGCAAAATTTCTAAGCGCGCCATCAATTTCTACTTTGTTATTTACCAAAGTGATTTCTACCGGGCCGCCTGCCGGTGGTTGAGCGGGGGGAGCTGTTTCATTGCCGGTTGCAGGAGCTGTTCCGGCACCGGGTGCTGCTCCACCGCCTGCCGGTGCTTGACCGCAAGCAGCTAAAACCATCGCAAAAACTAATACAATTGAAATAATCAATTTTTTACGCATAAATTACCTCCTTAGAATACTAATACTAATCTGTGATTAGTGTAAATTTAGTTGACAATGACAAGTATAAATCTTGCTTCATTCGATGTCAAACGTATTACACGCCAATTTCATATACATATTTTTGTGAAAATTGCACAAAAAATTACAAACTACTGCCTCGCTCTATCAATTGAACAGGAAAAATCACTTTTGAAGGAACCGTTCCGCCTTCTATTAGCTGAATGATATTTTCTACAGCACATTTGCACATTTCCATAATCGGTTGGCGGATAGTTGTAAGTGGTGGGGAGCACAAAGCAGATAGCCCTGCATCATCATATCCAACAACCTTAATTTGCCTCGGAACATCTATACGTTCTTTATAGCAATATTGAAGTATTTGAGCCGCAATAACATCGTTAGATGCAAATATACCATCTGCCTCAGAATATTCTTGAAAGAGATTTTCAATAACTTCACTATAGCTAAGGTTAATAAAGTCCCTTTCACTTGTATGGATTACCACAGTCTCTTTGATATTGTTTTTATGCAATGTTTCAGAAAAACCTGCAAGCCTTTTATTAGCTTCCACATCTAAATCCGGGCTGCCCCCAATATATACTAAGTTTCTACATCCGGCCTTTAAGAGATGATCCGCTGCCAATGATCCGCCTGCATAATTGTCTGATGATATGGAGGGAATATCATCAGAAAGCGTACGCTCAATTGTAACTATAGGTGCCTTAAAATTAATCAGCTTATCAATATCCCGGGTTCGGCTTGTTACAATAACTCCATCTACTCTACTGGCTCTTAGCATAGTAAAGTATTCGGATTCCTTTTCTTTGTTTAAATCTGAAATACATAATAGTAGCTTGTATTGATGAGCAGAAATATATTCTTCTATATATTGGATTACAGCGGCAAAAAAAAAGTTTACTGCCGAAGGTACAATTAAACCTATCACATTGCTTTTTTTTGTCAGGAGTGACCGCGCTACTTCATTGGGAATGTAATCCAATGTTTCCATTGCCTTGTATATTTTTTGTTTTGTAGGATCACTAACATTTACTTTATTATTTAACATTCTGGAGACAGTAGTTACTGTAACACCAGCCATATCTGCAACATCTTTAAGGGTTGCCATGCTATCACCTCGCTATTTTGCTGTACTCTACACCATTAAGAATAATGTAAAAAATTTGAATCAGCAAGCAAAGAAAATGTCAAACCATTGACATAAAAAAAAATGTGGTGATATACTCTGAACAGTTCCTTAGAAAAATTCCTGAATGAGGCTGATATAAATGAAAACAATCTCGCAAAAAGCAAACTGTATTTTAACCGCCCTGCAACAAGAAAACTTACATCAACGTTCAGTAGTTTCCATCTATGGTGGATCCGGGTCAGGCAAAACGGAAACTGCTTCTTTGGTCGCATATGAATTAAACCAGCAAGGTAAAAACACCTATGTCCTGTCAGGTGACAACTATCCTCACCGTATCCCTAAATATAATGATGCCGAACGCCTGCGTATCTTTTATACAGAAGGAATTAAAGCACTATTGTCTCAAGGGTTATATACCGGGAAATTACAAAAAAATTTAAAAGCATTATGCAAAGATGGAGCAGATGCCGATCCTAATCAAATAAAATTACACCCCTGGTTAGCTGTATACCAAGAAGGCGGTGATTCCGGCTTACGTAATTATTTGGGAACCCCATTGGAATTGGATTTTGAAGAATTATCCAAAAAAATTCTTAGCTTTAAAAACGGTGATGATATCCTCTTTTTAAAGCGAATGGGGCGAGAAGAATGGGAAATTTGGTACGAACCCATAGATTTCAGCAATGTTCAAATACTTATCATAGAGTGGACTCATGGCAACAGTAGTTATCTTAAAGATCTAATTGACATTCCCATATTTTTGCATAGTACACCACAGGAAACTTTAGAAAACCGAATAGCCCGCGGTAGAGATGAGAAAATTAACAGCCCATTTGTTAACCGCGTTTTGAATATTGAGGATGAACTTTTACGATCACAAGAAAATAGAGCAAAGCTGATAGTTTCAAGTCAAAATAAATTGATTCGGCAAAGCCAATAATGTTATTATTCAGCTAAATTCTGAAATTTATTTGTATCCAACCGATCTCATTTTGTCACCGGTTGAAATTATGGAGGGCTTATCTTGAAAACAGGGGCAATGCTTAATGCATATCCGGATAGTATAGGGCAAAATCTGGGCAATTTAATTAAATGGCTGCAAAACCCTGCTCTTAAAGAGATATTTCAAAGCTTTTATATTCTTCCAAGTATGTTTAACAGTGACTTGGACAGGGGCTTTTCTGTTATTGATTACAACTTAAATGAAGTCCTTGCAAAAAAAGATGACCTAACAAAACTTAATAATTTAGGTATTGCTCTTAAACTGGACTTTGTTATTAATCATGCATCAGTGCAGTCAAAACAATTTCAGGACATTCTTGCTAACGGAGAAAATTCCATTTACAAAGATTTCTTTATTGATTGGAACCAATTTTGGGCAGGCTGCGGGTCTAAAACAGAAGCGGGATATATTAATCCTGAGCCAAAATACTTGGAAAAAATGCATTTTCGCAAACCCGGACTTCCCTTACTGATGGTTCCTATGCCTGATGGAACAAAAAAACCTTATTGGAATACATTCTATCAATCTTGCTCCCTTGGGCAAATGGACTTAAATATCAATTCACCTTTAGTATGGGAGTTTTATGATGAAACTCTCCAAAAATTATCTTCTTATGGCGCAGAAATTGTGCGTTTAGATGCCTTTGCATATGCACCCAAAGAGCCGGGAGCCGGAAATTTCTTAAATGACCCGGGAACTTGGGAGCTATTATCAAAAATCCGTACTTTAGCTGATAAATATAGTTTGCAACTTTTGCCGGAAATTCATGCTGAGTATCGTGAAAAAATTCACGAAAAGCTTACCCTTGAAGGTTATATAACCTATGATTTTTTCCTGCCGGGACTGCTTATTCATGCTTTGGAAAAGCACACATGTACTTATTTGCTAAACTGGATAAATGATATCCGGCAAAAAAACATCAAAACAGTTAATATGCTTGGCTGTCATGATGGCATTCCGGTATTAGATTTACGCGGGTTGCTGCCGGAAGAGGAAATAGAAGATATTATTAAAATTATTGTAGGACGTGGAGGTCACGTAAAAGATGTGCAAGGCAATAAAAAGATGTACTATCAAGTAAACGCTACTTACTTTAGTGCTTTAGGAGAACAGCAAAATAAAATGCTACTGGCTCGCGCTATACAGATTTTTATGCCCGGGATACCTCAAGTATGGTATCTTGATCTTGTAGGTGGAAAAAACGATTACACTGCTGTGCAGCAAGCCGGTGAAAATGGACATAAAGAAATCAATCGAACAAACCTGTCTTTAGATCATATGGAAAATGCTTTAAATGATGAATTAACGGTCAAGCAATTGGAATTACTGCGCTTTAGAAATACTAACCCGGCATTTGGCTCAGGTGCAAAGCTATCTGTAATTGGCAAAGAACACAAATTTAGTTTGCAGTGGGAAAATAATGGCAATATAGCACGGTTGGATGCTGATTTGAAATCATGTACTTATGAAATTAGCAATTTTTCATTATAGCTGTAATAGACTAAGTCCGTGTTAACGGGCTTTTTTTTTGCGTTATTTTCACAAAGCAGTGAGACGTCCGGCAAGCTTGCTACAGGTAATTTGTCGAAAAATTTAAAAAAATTTGACCAATTACAACAATACATTTTGTCTAAAATTCAACATTTTCTTTCAAAAAAATTACTTTGTCAATAAAATTACATATTTAACTTGACATAGTATGACAAATGGTTATAATGTAATCACTTGCGATACATATAATGAGTGGTCGACAAGATCTAAATGTACAATTTATAAACTTATTTAAGGAGAGAATGGAAAATGAATGAAAAAATTGGGCAACGCATACGGGAGTTACGGCTATATTACAACCTGTCAATAGAAGAATTATCTGATCTGTTAGGTATTTCGTCAGGTTTTCTTAGGTTAGTAGAGCGTGGCGAACGTGGTGCGACTATTGAACGCTTAGCTAAGATAAGCAAAATTTTTAATGTGTCAATGGATTATCTTGCATTAGGACGTGAGACAGATCTAACAAAGAACGATAATAGTCCGGTGAAATTTTTGGAACGTATACTTACTGAACATGAGCTACATAAAATAGCTGAATTTGGTAAAGGACTTTCTACGTTTAACTACAGCGCAGAAGAATTGGACTTGCTTTTTGTCTCTATTCACTCTCAGTTGAAATTCTTGCACAATATAAAATCAAGAAAAAATTCCGGCTGAGATCCGGCTAAATAATGAATTTAAAATTGATAGCGGTTTACTATAAAAGTGAACCGCTATCGTTTATCCAACCGGTGACAAAATGAGATCGGTTGACTATAGTTTTTTCAACTTAAAAATTTTCACCATGTTGTCCATAGCCTCTGCGCTACTTGATAATACTTCAGAAGAAGCCGCACTTTCTTCAGAAATGGAGCTATTAGACATAACTACATCAGATATCATTTTTACACCACTGTTAATATGATTTAAAGTTTCAGATTGTTCTTGAGATTGCGTTTCGATATTTACAATCAATTGAGCTACTTTTTCTACATCTCCCAAAATAACTTCAAAGGTACGTGCCGCTTCTTGAGCCGCCTCTTGCCCTTGTTCAATTTTTAGGAGAGTATCTTCTACCAAAGCAGAACTTTCTTTTGCGGCGGTTTCACTGCGGTTTGAAAGTACTCTAACTTCTTCGGCAACAACACTAAATCCTTTGCCTTGTTCCCCGGCTCTGGCTGCTTCTATAGCGGCATTTAAAGCTAGTAGGTTAGTTTGGAAGGCTATACCATCTATTGTTTTAAGTATCTGCGAGATATTGTTAGATGCATCGCTGATAGACTGCATTGCTCCTAACATGCTTTGCATATGCGTATTTCCTAAATTGACTGTGGCCTTGCTATTAGCAGACAGTTCACTTACTTCTCTTGATGTTTCAAAGTTTTCTTTAATCCTATCGGTAAGTATATCCATAGAGGAAGTCAATTCTTCTACTGCTGCTGTTTGCGAAGAAGCTCCTTCAGCAAGTATGGAACTAGACTCAGATACTTGTCTTGCCCCTGCTAAAACTTCGCCGGCCGAACCGGAAATAGAGGAGATTATATGATTAAACTTAGATAGCAAAATATTAAGCGAAGATTCAATTTCTTCAAAATCTCCACGAAAATGATCAGAAACTACAAGATCGAAATTATCATTTGACATATTTGTTAAAACTCTTGCAATTTCCTTGATGTATGAAGCCAGGGCATCTTCCGTAGAGTTTAGTGCGATTTTTATATTTTCAAATACACCCTTATATTGACCGGACATATGTACAGCAAAATTACCATTTGCCATATTGTCAAGTGCCGCAGTTGCTTCAGCTAATGGCGTATTTATTGCATCCATAAGCAGATTCATTTGAGATAATATATGCTTCCATCCCCCATGCAAATGTGAGATATTAGCACGTTTATCCAAAACGCCGTTTAAAGCGTGCTCCAAAAGCATTCCGCACTGCCCGGATATATCCTTGAGATTATTCTGCATCTTCTCTAATGTTACATTATACATACTACGATCACCTGACAAGGTTTCCATAGTGTGCTCAAAATTGCCATTGGTAAAGCTGTCAATAGCAGTAAGAACAACTTTATCTACATGAGCTTCTGTCTCAAACATGTCGTTAAGTTGCTCTACCAAAGTAGCAAAAGAACCTTGATATTTTGTTGCATCAAAACGGGAACGTGTATCCCCATCTGCACGGCGTTTTACAAATTCTGTTAAATCATCTAAAACATTAAGTAATGTACGAGAGGTTCTTGCAGTAGAACGTGCCAATTGGCCGATTTCGTCCTTTGACTGATACAGTTCAGTATTGATTGCAAGATGTCCTCTGGATAAAAGCTCCAATGCCTCAGTAGTATCTTTTATTGGCTTAACAATCATTTTGCCATTAATAAAAGTAATGATTATTAGCACAAATATTGCAACCACTGCTATCAAGAAAAAAGCCAAATATCTAGCCATGCGTTCCATTTGGGTGACAACTGCCATGCTTTGACCAACAAAAATTGCACCTGCATAGTTATCTGTATAATCTAAGACGGGTCTTATAGACAATAAGAATGGTACGCCTATTACATCGCCGCGGCCTGTATAGGTTTGCCGTTGATAAACAACTGTTTCTTGAAAATAGTCGCTCATCGCAATACCTGTTGACCGCTCACCTGTTGGTGTTCTGATGGTAGACATTGCAGCTACTACCCCGGAAAACACTGTAACTTCAGTTCCGGTAATATACTGTATTCTATCTACAAAGCTTGGGTCAGTTAAGTCATAGCCTGCAACTACCGTTCCAACAATTTGATTGTTTAGTCTAATAGGTACTGTTGAAATAATACCTACGCTAACTTCCGTTTCGGATTGCATTTCAGAAGTTACAGACCCTGCCGGAGATAAAGCACGTGATACGCTGGATCTATAAATTATTGAATCATCTCGTCTATCACTATGTAACCTAGTCAGGACATTCCCTTCTGCATCTGTTACTAACACCACATGAGGATTAGAGAAATTAATAACATCTCTAACTAAAGATTCCAGTTGGCTTTCTGCCATGGCTATATCGCCGTTTGCGACAGCATTAGCAAGTGCAGAATTTTGGGCTAGAGTTTGGCTTACTCCCATAGAGGTATCCCTCATGGAGTCTAAAGCTCCTTCCATTGCTTGCATGGATGATTCCATTCTGGTGGAACTTGTAAAGAAAATAATGTCACTTATATTTACCAATAAAGGAGCTAATACTGCTGTTGCTGTTAATAAAACTGCAACAAGAGATATAAAAAAAAGCTTACTTCTAATACTATGAAATTTCATGCCTTGCCTCCTTGTTTTCTTGTGTTTCATATTTCTTATCTTTGATATAATGGCATTTTATCACAAAAATACTAGATTAAACAGATTTAAATTTGTGCTTGTGCTGTGAAGCTTGTTATGTTAAAAATATGGTATTACTTTACTATTCAAAACAAGAAGGGAATGAAGCAAGTGACAAGAAAAATCAAAAAAGGACTTAGTTTGTTTTTAGTAGTCTGTATGCTGTTTCCATTGGCATCTGTACAAATAGTTGCCAATACAACAGAGTCAAGTTTCACTATCGTAAATCCCTACGAAAATGTAAACTGGGATACTTTTGGGCAGTATCGTGCGGCGTTACATATGCATACATTGCGCTCAGACGGTGCAGCCTCAGTTAGAGATACAATTTTGGATCTCTACAACAAAGGATTTGATATCGTTGCAATAACAGATCATGATGTTATGCATGACGGAAACTGGGCAGACGATCCGGAGGACTCTCTAACTGAGTCTCAGAAAGTCGCCATTATGTCCGGAGCCTTTGGTAGAACCGAATACATAGGCTTCAATTTTCCGGGAGATTTTGGCTCTGACTTCCATCGTCCGAATGATAGAGGCGGGATGATTCCAATTCCATTTACTAACGAGCAATCCCGTTCAGAGCATATAATTACTCTTTGGGCAAACTTTAACAATGAATCAGGTTGGACGCAGTCTCAAATTTTACAGGAGACAGAAGCGCAAGGTGGTATTGCCATTATTGCACATCCCGGTCGCTACACCACCGGAGCAGCCGGCGGCGAAGGGGGTATGGCTTCATCTAATAACCCGCTTCGTATCTCAAGATATGTTGAGTTGTTTGACAAATATCCCATAGCTTTGGGCTTTGAGCTTTTTAATCGTTTGGACAATGAAACTCGTTCTGACCGTATTTTATGGGATAACCTTCTTCAAGCTATGATGCCCTATGGCCGCTTTGTGTGGGGCTTTTCCAATGATGACAGCCATAGCATGAATCAAGCCGGTTATAACTTTAATGTTTTGCTTTTGCCGGAATTAAATGAAAACTACGCAAGGGAATCTATGGAAACAGGCGCGTTTTATATGGTGACTCGTGTGAATCGTGGCATAGGCCCAACTGACCCGGAAGTAAATCCTTTCTTAGAAGATGGCTTAACCGGAATTCCTAATGGAGGCACAGCCGCCACCCTGTTTATGCTTCATCAACAAGCACCCGGCTTCGTAAGAATAGAAGTGGAAGGAAACACAATCACCATAGAAGGCAAAAACTATAATCAAATTGAGTGGGTTGCTGATGGTGTAGTTATTTATACAGGCTCTACTTTTGATGTAGGTGAACTTTTCTCGCAAATCTCAACTAATCATGTACGTGCCCAGCTTGTAGGTGATTATGGAGTTGCTTATACACAGCCTTTTGGCATTCTTCCGGAGGGGCAAAGTTTCTTGGAGCGTCCTACTGTCAATGATTTAGCATTAATTGACCCAATTTTAGAAATAAGTGTTCCGCATGGTGCATCAGCAACAGTCTCAGGTCTTCGTTTACCAACAACTGTAACCGCTGTAAGCATCAAAAACCGGCGTACTTCTGTAACGGTAGAGTGGGATATAGAATCTATTGTTGAATATGATCCAACTCAGACAGAAGGGACGCAAGTTTTAACAGTAACCGGCGAAATTACATTGCCGGATGATTGGTCAAACGCTTTTGACCTTTCATTGACTGTTACAGCTCAAGTTACGGTTGGAATAGATCCAACTATCACTATTGCTGAGGCAAATGCGGCAATGGTTGGCACAGTAGTAACTGTTGAAGGGTATGTAACCGCCGGAAGAATTGGAGATAACCACAGGATTGTTATTCAAGACTCTACAGACCCGTGGGGCGGCCTTTTTATCCAAGATGTAAGCGTTTCGGCAGGTGCTGAATCCACTTTCTACCAGTATGTGGGACAATGGGTAAGTATAACCGGAACAAGAGCTGTACAATGGCACAATGCTGCCATTCATGCTACAAGCATTGAAGCTTTGGTTGGCGATACAAGAGATCCTATCAAGCCGATTGAGATAACCTTATATGACTTTGATCTGGGACTTCCGGGCAGATGGAACAATATGCTTATCTCCATTGAAGCCCCTCTGCTTCAAAGAGATTCCGGCCCTGCATATGATAATATTCACCTTATTAGATTACCCGGAGAAGGTAGAGTTGATATATCCGGCATTTTGCCTGAAGAAATTCAAGATGGAGAATTGATTCATTTAGACCATGGCATTATGCACTGGCGTAATGATTTGGAGTCACATAGGCTTCACGCAGACTGGGTGGAAGGCACTATTACCCAAAGATAGAACCAGGGTGTGTTTGAAAGCTCCATTGCGCCATCTTTCCGGCACAAGCGAGTTTTTAAACACACCCTGGCTATAGTTTTAAAATAGTCATAAAAAAATGTTGAATACAACTTCTAAGTGTCCAAAGCAATCCTATACACCTTTTCTACATCAAGAGCATACTGACGAGCTGAAAATGATTGGATAGCTTCAAATCCTGATTTTGCTGTTTTACTTGCTTCATCTTTATTAATCAAGGCATGATACAATATATCTGCCGCATCTTCATCTTTTTCAAATATAAAACCTGTATCTTTATGTCTAATCAAATTTTCAAAACTGGGATCCTTTTTAACTACTACAGGAACAGAAGAAGCCATAGCTTCAATATGCGTTAATCCTTGCGTTTCAGAAGTAGATGCTGTAGCAAAAACATCACCTAGTCTATAATATTTGCCTATAGCATCCCAAGGCTTAGCTCCTGTAAATATAACCGAACGCTGTATTCCTAAAGATTCGGCCATTTGTTTAAGGTTGCTAAGCATAGGCCCTTCACCTACTATAACAAGTTTTGTTTGGGGAAGCCTATCAAGTAATTTAGGCATCGTTTCAACCAGTACATCCAAACTTTTTTCTTTTGCTACTCGCCCCACAGATATAATTACCGGGTCATCTAATTCTATTCCTAATTCCAGCTTAGTACGAGCCAATTCACCTTCAGAAAAATTCTCTGCGGCAAAGGGGGCAAAATCCAGGCCGGTAGGGATCATTTTGATGGGCTTATTTACTCCTATTTCCTTTAAATACGTATGTGTTTTATCGGCAGGAGCAATTACTACTTTTGCACGGTTGCAAAAAACACGGCTAAAACGCTGTGCCATTTTTGGAGTAATCAAATAGCCGTTAAAAGCATAATGGGTATAATCTTCATACATAGTATGATATGTGTGTACCATAGGGATACGATATATTCTCGATACTAATTTTCCAAATATGCCCATAGGAAATTCAGTATGAGTATGGATAACATCCAAGCGTAAATACTTCATTTTAAGTAATAGCTTTGGAGAATATAAAATAGCCACACGATGGGGAGGCAAAAAAGTTAGGGGCATACTGGGAAGTCGGAACACATTAAAACTGTTTCTAACAGCATTTGGGTCTGTAGTAGTAAAAATAAAGGTGCGGTGTCCTAATTTAGCTAATTCTTTTTCTAACATGCGTATGGAAGTTACCACACCATTAATTCTTGGATGATATGTGTCGGTGAAAATACCGATGTTCATGAATGTTCCAACTTTCAATTGTATTTATAGCAATTCCGATTGACATTAACACGTTTACGTGTTGATGCAAGCGGAAATTGCGCCCCCCCTTCACCGACACGAAGCACGTTGGTGCGAAGTGGAGGTGCTATATGGCGAGTTAATATTAGTAAGTAAGTTTTTAAAATCTTTTGTTGCATATTATATGAATGTATTGAAAGTTCGATGAACGCTTTTGTTCATCGAACCCACAGTTTTAAGCCTGATCTTTTTTATCCATAAGATACTGCACTAATTGCTGTCTAATACCTTCGTCAGTAAAACGTTCAGGTATTTGGTCAAGTAGATAATTTATACCATCATAGTTTGCTATGGATGCATAATAATCTGCCAGATACATATAAGTTTTTCTAAATTCGCTATCTAGTTCTACGGTATGTTCTAAGATCTTGATAGCATCTTTTTGTTTCTGTTCTTCTTGTTCTTGTTTAAACTCTTGCTCAGATTCTTGCTCAAGTAAGGCTTCGGCCCATTCTACTAAAGCGGAAACATATCGATGATAGTTTGCCTCATATCCTGTGATTTTTTCCAGGTTAGCTACACCGTATTCAGTTTTAAGCTCTATATTAGTTAACTTACGTGGAAAACGAAGCATAGTTTGTTGAGCAACCTGTTGCACACGATCCTGCTTTTTTTTAACATTTCCTTCTGCGTCATCTCGCATTGGTAAACTAGTTAAGTTTGGTGAATAGTAATATACTTTCTCAACCTCTCGTCCGCGGGTGCTGTTTGCCTCCATATCTTCTTCCAAAAATTGATCCCGCAGTCTGTAACGATTTCTGGAACCCTTGTATCTAAAAAAAAGCATAACAGCCGAAAGTACAAGTATGATAAGCATACTAAATACAACCCTGTCAAATACCACGGCAAACATAATACAACTTCCTTTCTGATTTCATGCCACTTAATGCGAGCATAGCCCGCCTACAACCTTGATTAAGAATTTTCTTTGATTAATACTACCAATGCTTTAGATAGTTGATCCGGGCAAGATGTGCCACGTCCTTTACAATTGATACCTTCAAGGTGCCTTACAGCATCTTGAGCGTGCATACCTGTTACAAGACGGCTTAAACCTTTTAAATTACCATCACAACCACCATTAAACAGCACTGATTTAATGATGTTATCCTGTATGTCAATTTCTATTCCCTTGGAACAAACTCCGCTGGTTTTGTAATTGTAGTGCATTGTACACCTCCATTTTGAGTTTATTATATGGGGCGCATTCTAATTTTGCAACTTTATTACGGTGGTTTTAAATAATCAAATTGATACATTAAATTAATACGTTAAGCAAGTTGTATTTAGTATTAATTGTCATATGAAAAAATACATGGTATACTTCCATATAACTAAACATACAGGAGATAAAATATGTCCAGTATTGCAAAAACCTCCCAGCGTCGCAAAAAAAATACCAAAACATCTAATAAAAACACTTCTAAAAAAAGATGGACAGCAAAATCAGAGGCTAGATATCTGATAATAGGTGCTGTTGGGCTTTTAACAGCTTTGTCTGTGTACATAGAAGGCTCTGTCGGCTTTGTAGGCCGTTTTATTTCAGGGATCTTTTTTGGTCTGTTTGGTTTTGGTACATATCTTTTGCCCCCGGCTGTTATAGCCATTGCTTGTTATGGTCTTTTTTCTCATAAAAAGGCTATTTCGTCTGGTTTAATTGCTCAAGCTTTATGTTTATTTTGGGTCATTATTGGCCTCGTACACATTTTTGCAGTACCGGAACACGGTGATTTAGGGCTATGGACTTATCTTCAGCTTTTATATGTTCAAGGAGATGGGACTAATGGCGGGCTTTTAGGTGGGCTTTTAGGAAATATGCTACGTAGCTTTTTGGGAGTGGTGGGAGCATATATTCTTTTAATACTGGGAGCCATTGTTACTATAGTATTAATAACCGGGCGTTCTTTTTCTCAGGGGATTACAACTATCTGGGAACACATTAAAAGTATTTGGAATTATGAAGAAATTATTGAAGATTACGATGATGAAGGTTATGATGATGAGTATGACACTATAGATGATGTAGATGACAATTTTGAAGAGATACTTGATGATGACATGATGGAAGCACCTTTCACACGAAAATTAAAACCTTTGCCTGATAGGCCGGAAAGATATGCCGAAAAAAAGAACAAATTTAAAGATAATGTTTTTGATATTAGAGAAGCTGTTCAACGTCGAGATGAAAAAATATTGCTATTTCATGAAGAGATGAATCATAATAGGCATATAAAAAACAAAGTTTTACACTTTAAAACAAAAACTTCAGATAAAGTTGAATATTCAAAGAATGAATCGAATGATTTTATAACTACTGAAGAAGATTACATATATACAGATTCCAATGATATAGACTGTGCGGATCATAAGGATAAAACAGAAGTTGCAGAAGATGACTTAGGTATAACTGTAAAGGGATTGGTGATATCTGAAAATCCAAAAATTGTCAATATGGAAGTTTTTACAGAAGAAAGTACATTGAAACCAAAGGAAGCTTATAAAGAACCCAAAATTAAAGCTTACGAGCCACAGAAAGTTATCACTCTTGATACACAACGCAAATATGAAAATTACCAATTCCCGCCTATTGATTTATTAAAAAAATCTCAACACAATAATCCTACTGAATCTCGCACTCAATTGTTAGAGAATTCCAGGATACTAGAGGAAACTTTAAAGAGTTTTAAGGTTGAGGCTAAGGTTATCGAAGTTAGTGTAGGTCCTACAGTTACGCGATATGATATTGCGCCCGGGGCAGGAGTTAAAGTAGCTACTATTGCTAATCTTTCTAATGACCTGGCTCTTAGTTTGGCAGCCCAAGGTATCCGTATAGAAGCTCCAATTCCGGGCAAAGCAGCAGTAGGAATTGAAATACCTAATAAAGATCCTCAATCTGTATATTTACGTGATATTTTAGAAGATGAATCTTTTGAAAAATTCCCCTCGGCTTTAGCCTTTGGGATTGGTAAGGACATAGCAGGAAATCCTATGGTTACGGATGTCGCAAAAATGCCCCATTTATTAATTGCCGGTGCTACCGGTGCCGGAAAAAGTGTGTGTATCAACACCTTGATTGCTAGTATCTTGTATAAATCCCATCCGGATGAGGTCAAAATGATAATGATTGACCCAAAAGTTGTGGAACTTAGCATATATAATGGTATCCCACATCTGCTTATTCCTGTAGTTACAGACCCTAAAAAGGCATCCGATGCACTACAATGGGCAGTATCTGAAATGGAAAAGCGGTATGAACGTTTTGCTACTGTGGGTGTTCGAGATCTTAAAGGATACAATCATCACATCACCTATGTAGAAGATGATTATTATTATGAAGATGAAAACGACTTCCAAGCAAACCAAACTATGCCTCAGATCGTAATTATAATAGATGAACTTGCAGATTTGATGATGTCATGCAAAAATACTGTGGAAGATTCCATATGCCGGTTAGCTCAAAAGGCAAGAGCCGCAGGTATTCATATGGTGTTAGCAACACAACGCCCTTCTGTAGATGTTATTACCGGGCTTATTAAAGCAAATATTCCCTCTCGATTAGCCTTTGCAGTGTCTTCGGGTACAGATTCTCGTACAGTACTTGATATGACCGGGGCAGAAAAACTTCTTGGTAAAGGTGATATGTTGTTTTTGCCAACCGGTAAAAACAAACCTATAAGACTACAAGGCGGCTTTGTATCTGATAAGGAAGTGAGATCTATAGTAGAATTTCTAAAGTCCCAAACAGTTACAGTGTATTCGCCTGAATTGATTGAACAAGTAACATCCTCAACCAAACGTAAAACTACAGATGATAACCCGGATGAATTTTTTTACGAAGCAGCAGAGTTAGTAATAGATAAGGGCAAAGGCTCAACCGGTATGTTACAACGTTACTTTAAGATAGGATATAACCGTGCTTCCAGATTAATGGAAGAACTTGAAAACGGTGGTATAGTTGGACCGGAGGATGGTGCAAAGCCACGTAAAATTTTGATTAGTTTGGAAGAATATCTGGATGAGTATGGGAGGTAAATTTAATTGACACAAATATTAGATGGCAAAGCTCAAGCAACTAAAATTAAAGAACAGGTTAAAGCACAAATTGCTGAAATAACCAACCTTGATAAACCCACAATGGCTGTGGTTCAGGTTGGTGATGACCCTGCTTCCACCGTATATATTCGCCAAAAAGAAAAAGCCTGTGCAGAAGTGAATATGAACTTTAAAAAAGTATCCTTACCTAACGATATAAGCCAACAGGCTATGCTTGCAGAAATTGATGCCCTAAACACAGATCCTGCTGTTCATGGTTTTATGGTACAACAGCCCTTGCCCAGCCAGTTAAATACAGATGAAATTGTAGAGCGTATTGATCCACGAAAGGATGTAGACTGCCTGCATCCCTATAATTCAGGGCTGATTGCAGAGAACAGAGGCGTTTTGTTGCCTTGCACGCCGGCCGGTATCGTAGCGTTGTTAGATGCATACAATATTGACCTTGAGGGCAAACATTGTGTAATTTTGGGCAGAAGCCGTATAGTTGGGAAACCTCTGGGAATGTTGATGCTTAATAGAAATGCTACAGTCACTTATTGCCATAGTCGTACTAAAAATCTATCAAGTATATGTCAACAAGCAGATGTTTTGGCAGTAGCAATTGGGCGGCCTAAATTTGTAACTGCCGATATGATCAAGGATAACTGTGTGCTCATTGATGTAGGCATTAATCGTTTAGATGACATTGATTCTTCCACAGGAAAGAAACTTTGTGGTGATGTAGATTATGAAGGTTGTTTTGAAAAAACTTCTTATATCACACCTGTACCAGGAGGAGTTGGGCCTATGACGGTGGCTATGCTTGTTGCTAATGGTTTGAAAGCATGGACGAGTGTAAAATGCCAATGACTGTTTATTTTCACTCACTAGGATGCGATAAAAATTTGGTAGACAGCGAGATCATGCTGGGATTATTGTATGAAGTTGGCTATAAATCTGTTTCTGATCCCAGACAAGCGGATATGATTGTTGTAAACACATGTGGATTTATCCAAGAGGCAGTAGAAGAAGGTATTGAGGCAATCTTAGAACTTGCTATCTACAAAGAAGAAGGGCAATGCAAAAAATTAATAGTGACGGGTTGCATGGCTCAACGATATCGTGAAGAAATTATAAAAGAAATACCGGAAGTTGACGAAATTTTGGGCGTGAATGATTTTCCTAAAATTGTCGGCAAAGACATTGATATTTTGGATGATGAATTATATGAAAAACGAGCGGCTACAATGCCTTTGCATGTAGCTTATGTGAAAATTTCTGAAGGCTGTGACAATCACTGCACATATTGTACCATTCCATCTATACGAGGCTCCTATAGAAGCCGAAAATTTGAATCAATTATTAAAGAATGCGCCCGCCTAATAAAAGGAGGTGCTAAAGAGCTAATATTAGTAGCACAAGATACAGCTCTTTATGGTACAGATCTATATAATCAGCCACGTTTGCATGAACTTGTTGAGGCAATTGCTGCATTGGATAACTTTATTTGGGTTAGAATAATGTATGCCTATCCGGAACATATATATACAGAGTTGATTGATGTAATTGCAAATATTGACAATGTTTGTAGCTATTTAGATATGCCTATACAGCATAGTCACGATAGTGTAATTGCGCGTATGGGTCGCAAAAACAGCACTAGTGAAGGATTGAAAGTGTTAATTGCACAATTACAAGAAAAAAGCATTGTCATCCGAACAACATTAATTGCTGGTTTTCCGGGAGAAACAGAAGAAGAATTTGAACATCTGTATCAATTTGTGGAGGAAATGGCCTTTAATCATCTTGGAGTTTTTACTTATTCGCAAGAAGAAGGAACTCCGGCCGCTACTATGGAGCCGCAGATAGATGCAGAAATTAAAAAAAATCGACAAGATAAACTAATGACTCTACAAGCTTCTATTGCTGAAAAAAATGGTCAAAAATTAATTGGTCAAGTTTTAAAAATAATGGTAGATGGTAATGTAGGAAAATCAGAAGATCCTGAAATGGAAGAGAGTACTATCGCTTATATAGGTCGTAGCCAGCGAGAGGCTTATGAAATAGATGGTAGTGTATTTTTTTCTTCACAAGCAGAATGGTTAAGTGGGGATTTTGTGTACGTAAAGATAACAAAAGCTGTCGGGTATGATCTATATGGGGAGCTGACTGAAGTATGAGAGATATGAAAAATAAAGCGGTGAATAATAATGAAATTTAACCTTCCTAATATGCTAATCGTTTTGCGAATAATTCTTATACCGGTATTTCTATTTTTCTTATTGAATGCAGGTTCGGGTGAAGATATTTTTCGCCTTATAGCTATTATAATTTATTTGGTAGCTGCTATCTCAGATTTTTTTGATGGATATCTAGCACGTAAATGGAATACAGTAAGCAATTTTGGCAAGATGATGGATCCACTTGCTGATAAATTGCTGGTATCGGCAGCTTTGATAGCTTTAGCATACCGCCACGAATTATCTGCTTGGGTAGTAGTAATAATTATCTGTCGGGAATTTTGGGTAACAGCCTTGCGGCAATTGGCTTTGGAGCAAGGCAGAGAAGTAATAGCAGCTTCTAAATGGGGAAAAATTAAAACAATGCTTCAAATGACAATGCTTGCATTACTTATGGCAGGCATGGGTACAGAAGAATTATTTGGTCAAACAGGTACTATAATTGCCACAGTATTTGTGTATTTGGCGGTTATTGCCACAGTTATTTCAGCAATAGAATACACAAAAAATCATAGGGTGGTATTTAAAGCATGACAGCAGAAATTATATCTGTAGGCACAGAACTTTTATTGGGAGACATAGTAAATACCAATGCGGCCTTCCTTGCAAGAGAACTGGCTGTATTGGGCATTTCTGTTTATACACAAACCGTTACGGGAGATAATCCTAAACGTCTTAAAAGGGCATTTGATCAAGCTTATGAACGAGGTGTTGATCTTATTATTGCCACAGGTGGGCTTGGCCCTACAGAAGATGACCTTACAAAAGAGGTTGCAGCAGAATATTTTGAACTGCCACTAAAGCTTCATGATCCAACTTGGGAAAGCATCTTAAACATATTTGCAGCATTGCACCCTAATCAAAAAGTAACCCCCAATAATAAAAAACAGGCTATGGTTCCAGAAGGATGTCATATTTTTCATAATTATAATGGCACAGCCCCCGGTATTTATATAGAATCGCAAATAAAATCTAAGGGCGATGTGAGAAAAAAAATGATTCTACTCCCAGGTCCTCCAAGTGAAATGGAACCTATGTTTTTAAAGCAAGTTACTCCTTTTTTGGGACAACAATCTCAAAAAGTGCTAGTTTCAAAAGTGCTTAAAATATCAAGTATTGGAGAAAGTATGGTAGAGCATCGCATTAAATCCCTGATAGATCAACAAGATAATCCAACCATAGCACCCTATGCCAGGATGGGGGAGGTATGGCTCCGAATAACAGCTTCTGCGGAAAAAGAAGAAGAGGCTCAGGATATGATAGTACCTGTATCACAAAAATTACATGATATTTTAGGCAATGCTATATTTGGAGAAGATGAGGACACATTAGAAGGTTCAATTGCATCCTTACTAAACAGCAAAGGGATGACATTAGCTTGTGCAGAATCCTGTACCGGCGGAATGGTAATATCAAAAATGACCAATCATCCCGGAGTATCAGATGTATTGTTAGAAGGAGCAGTGACCTATTCTAATGAAGCTAAGGTAAACCGATTGGGTGTTGAAGAGGATTTAATTAAACACTATGGAGCAGTCAGTGAAGAAGTAGCAGAAGCTATGGCAGTAGGTGTAGCAAAAAAATCTGGTGCAAAAGTAGGCTTGTCTACAACAGGCATAGCAGGGCCGGGTGGTGCTACTGAGGGCAAACCTGTGGGACTGGTGTATATTGGCCTATATTTGGAAAATCCAGACAATGCACAACAACCCATCTGTAAAATAAAAAAATTGACGTTAAACGGAGATCGTGCAAAAATACGTACTAGGACCACTATGGTTGCTTTAGATTTTTTGAGACTTACACTATTAGAGTTAGAGGAGTAAAGTCATGGCTAAAAAGGAAATTAAAAAAAAGTCAACAAATGATGGTGCACTTTCCAGAGAAGAAGCCCTTCAAAATGCATTAGCTCAAATTGAAAAAGATCACGGTAAAGGTGCTGTGATGAAAATGGGCGAAAAAATGACAAACCTAAATATACCTGTTGTATCAACAGGCATAATTAGTATTGACGCCGCTTTGGGTGTAGGTGGTGTTCCAAGAGGGCGCATTATTGAGGTTTACGGGCCGGAATCTTCCGGTAAAACGACATTAGCATTACACATTGTATCAGAAATACAAAAAATGGGGGGAGTAGCAGGATATGTAGATGCAGAACATGCCTTGGATCCTTCTTACGCTAAAAAATTGGGTGTTAACATTGATGAATTGTACATATCACAGCCGGACAACGGAGAGCAAGCATTAGAGATATGTGAATCTATGGTGCGCTCCTTTGCTATTGATATTGTGGTAGTAGATTCTGTGGCAGCGTTAGTACCTAAAGCAGAAATTGACGGCGATATGGGGCAAAGTCATGTAGGCGTACAAGCTCGTCTTATGTCTCAAGCTTTACGTAAGTTGACAGGTGTTTCTGCACGCTCTAACTGTATAGTTATCTTTATTAATCAATTGCGTGATAAAATTGGGGTAACATATGGCAGTTCTGAAACTACAACAGGAGGACGTGCATTAAAATTTTATGCATCAGTCCGCATAGATATTCGTAAAGCAGAACCTATAAAAGTTGCAGAAGTTTTAGTAGGTAATCGTACTAAAATTAAAATTACTAAAAACAAGGTGGCACCTCCTTTTAAAAATTGTGAAGTAGATGTTATGTATGGTGAAGGAATATCAAAGTATGGAGATATGCTTGACTTAGGAAGCCAACTTGATATTGTCAAAAAAAGTGGTTCTTGGTTCTCTTATGGAGATATTCGACTTGGGCAAGGCCGCGAAAATGCAAAAAATTATATTAAAGAGCATCCAGATTTAGCTATTGAAATAGAAAATGCAGCACGAAAGCACTTTGGAATGAAGGAACTTGAGGCACTGGCTCTTCCGGAAAATAACATTCCGTTAATTACAGATCTGGATACAGATTTAGATAATGATATGATGGAAGATGACGACTCCATGGATATAGAACTTATTGACGATGATCTACTGCTTGATGATTCCGCAGTATTAATGGAAAGCTAGGGGGTAATAATTTTGCGACGCAGAAATCATGGATATGGTGATATTAAATTATTTACTTGTAATGCAAATCCTTTTTTGGGTAATGCTATAGCCGATTTTTTAAATAATCCATTAGGAGACTCTACTGTAGGAAAATTTTCTGATGGAGAAATATCTGTACGTTTTGATGAAACTGTGAGAGGTTTGGACGTTTTTGTTGTTCAACCCACGTCGTATCCGGTTAATGACAATCTTATGGAACTGCTTATTATGACAGATGCTTTACGTCGAGCATCTGCCGGACGTATAACAGCAGTAATGCCGTACTTTGGATACGCACGGCAAGATCGCAAAGATCGTTCTCATGCACCAATAAGTGCAAAGCTTGTAGCTAATCTACTTTCAGCAGCAGGAATTGATAGAATTCTTGCGATGGATCTACACTGTCCACAGATACAGGGCTTTTTTGATGTACCTGTAGATCATTTGAGAGGTACTAATATATTTGCCAAATATTACTGTGATCATTTGGCTCATCTTGGGGAATTTGTAGTTGTATCACCTGATTTAGGCTCAGTATCTCGTGTGCGTGCTTTTGCAGAAAAAATTGACCTTCCCTTAGCTATTGTGGATAAACGCCGTCCAAAAGCAGATGTATCTGAAATTACAAATATTATTGGTGGCGAAGAAATTAAAGGAAAAAATGCAATATTACTGGATGACATAATTGCCACGGGTGGTTCTCTCTTAAATGCAGCACAAGCTATTAAAGATTTGGGTGCAACAGCAGTATACGCATGTGTCACTCATCCTGTCCTATCCGGAGATGCAAAAGATAAAATCGAATCATCTGTTCTGGACAAGCTTCTTGTACTAGATACTATTTATGTACCCCAAGAGAAAAGATCAGTGAATATGGAGATACTTTCAGTGGCAGAATATTTTGCAAAAGCAATCACCTGCATTCATGAGGGCAAAGCTATTTCATCTTTGTTTGATGATGAGGCTTGAATACTAAATGCATATTATAGTAGGTTTGGGTAATCCTGAAGGTCAGTATAAAGGCACACGCCATAATATAGGTTTTGAAACCATAAATAAATTAGCCTACGATCACCGTATATCTGTAACCAAAAATAAACATCAAGGACTGATTGGCACCGGTACCATAGCAGGGATACCTGTAGTTATGGTAAAACCTCTGACCTATATGAATCGTAGTGGCGAATGTATACAAACAGTCTTGAATTTTTACAAACTAGAGCCAACTGACTTAATTGTTATATATGATGATACAAGCCTAACACTAGGAGATATTCGAGTACGAGAACAAGGAAGTGCCGGCGGCCATAATGGCATGAAGGATATTATTGCAAAATTAGATACAAATGTTTTTGTACGAGTGCGTGTAGGCATAAATGAAAAGCCTGATGGCTGGGTTTTGGCAGATTATGTCTTGAGTCGATTTTATAAAGCGGAACATGCAGCTATGATAGAAGGTGTAACAAAAGCCGGTGATGCTGTTATTAAAATTATAAGTGACGGCGCATCAGTAGCAATGAACCATTTCAATAAAAAAGCAAAGGAGCCAATACTATGATTAGAAGTATTTTAGGTATGGCAGTATCTGCATTATTGACTGTGCCCGGTGCTAATGTCACTCCTCAAGAGATAGTACCGGTTATGAATCCTAATGTAGTGTCCCCTGTAGCGCGAGTGGCCGAGGTTCTCCCTAATCCTAAAGAAAATAGAGAAATGCGAGGTGTGTGGGTAACTACAGTAATCAATTTAGACTTTCCAAGTCGACCCGGCCTTCCTAATAGTGAAATCAAGCGCGAGATAGATTACATAGTTGAACATACGCGCTCATTAGGACTTAATGCAATATTCTTGCAGGTACGTCCTGCCGGAGACGCAATCTATCCGTCTGCAATATTTCCATGGTCTAAATATCTAACAGGAGAACAAGGTTTGGCTCCAATAGATGACTTTGACCCTCTTGCATATTGGATAGATAGATCTCATGCTAATGGAATAGAACTTCATGCATGGATCAACCCCTATCGTGTAACACATGGCACCTCAAGGATATTGGATGTAAATTTGTTGCATTATACCAATCCAGCCAGGCGACGCCCGGATATAGTTGTGCCTCATGGAAATGCTTTATATCTGGATCCCGGATTTCCGGATGCACGCCGGCTAATAATTGATGGGGTTGTAGAACTTTTAAATAATTACAATTTAGATGGTATTCACTTTGATGATTATTTTTACCCTGCCAGAGATTTTAATGATTCTACATCCTTTGCTTTGTATGGCTTGGGTATGGATAGACATCAATGGCGAGTTAATAATGTAAACTCTTTGGTTTATGGGGTACAGCAAGCTATCAATGAGATTAACCCAAATGTTAGGTTTGGTATATCTCCTACAGGGATATGGGCCAATGTGGGATCTCATCCATTAGGAAGTGCTACTAGAGGATACCAGCATTACATTGAAATTTCTGCCGATTCTCGTCGGTGGATTCAAGAAGGTTGGATAGATTATATTATCCCACAAATATACTGGCATATTGGCTTTGACATTGCCGATTATGAGATTTTGCTGCGTTGGTGGGAAGATGCAGTAAGAGGTACAGATGTAAACTTATATATTGGTCATGCTGCTTGGAGAGAGTATGAAGGTCAAGCTAACTTTGGTGGTGAGATGTTACGGCAATTGGAAATGAATGCGACTTCTGATGTAGTTAAAGGTAGTGTATTTTTCCGTTGGGCGCATTTGCGTGGTGGAGTAGGTGACACTTTGCGTACTTGGTATACAGGC
>Ga0123355_10000201_pt1 | contig 74373 bp, 60 predicted proteins | sample TergutEmb28metaG_3_FD_89872 | JGI IMG/M metagenome (GOLD analysis project Ga0123355, IMG submission 89872) | Embiratermes neotenicus P1 segment gut microbial communities from Petit-Saut dam, French Guiana - Emb289 P1 | ecosystem: Host-associated > Arthropoda: Insects > Digestive system > Gut ...
ACTTTCCGGTGGCGATGCGTTTGCGGGATACATCCGTTCCCATCCCGAACACGACGATTAAGCCACAAACGGCCGACAATACTTGGTGGGAGACTGCCCGGGAAGATAGGTGGCTGCCGGATTTTTTTGTATAACAAACGGATTAATCTACATTCGTTATTTATATATAGCGCATATGCGCATAACCGGGGGGAATTCCCGAGTGGCCAAAGGGGGCAGACTGTAACTCTGTTAGCTCAGCTTTCGAAGGTTCGAATCCTTCTTCCCCCATTTGTAATGACATGTTAGAATAGGGCTTTTATAAGCTTTGAACGTAAGTATTCTTGAGGAGGTTTTTGTATGTCGCCTTTGTATATAGGTTTGAGCGTGTTTTTTATTGTGCTTTCATTGGCATTAGTTACCATGATTCTACTACAGAATAAGGAATCTAAATTGAGCGGCGGCATGGCTGGTATGAGCGGCGGCGACTCGTCTACTTATTGGAACAAGAATAAGGGGCGCTCTTTCGAGGGAACTATGGAAAAATACTCGAAGATTGCGGGTGCAGCATTTATGGTGCTCTCAGTAGTGCTTTGCCTTATTATATAGTCGATAGTTTAGATTACGAACCTTCCCTGTTTAGAATTAGGGAAGGTTTTTTGTATATTTTGGAAATGTCCTAGATGGTGTCCACATGAGTTAGTTGTGCGGCTTTTCGTGTCTGATTTTTAGCCAATTCTTATGAGACTTTGCTTCGTAAAGTCGAGTGGAGAGGACGACGACGCATTCGAGATAATCTGCTAGGTCGCACCGGCAAGAAGGCCGGACGCCCGTAGGGCGGCTTTTCACGAAGTGAAAAGTGCTGAAGTCCTTGACGAAAAGTGACTGAAAATCAGCTGGAAAGATGTATAACATAACTCATATGGACACTATCTAAGGAGTCAAATATGAAAATAACTTTTAGAAACTATGATCCTGAACCATTTTTCACGGGCGATTACGTCAAAGTTCGTGAATTTCTAGCTCATATAAACTCAAAAAATCTCAATGAATTTCGCATGCCATGGGGTGCGTGGGAGTGGGCGGTGACTCATGGCGGCCGTGATCAAAACAACTTAGGGAAAATAGGCTTGTGGGAGGATGATAACAAGATTGTGGCTCTTGCTACTTACGAATGTCCGCTTGGTGAAGCTTTTCTTATTGTGAATGAGGCTTATGCCCTTTTGAAGCCTGAAGTGATTGCATATGCAAAAAAGGCTCTTTGTGATGAAAACGGCAAGTTGAGAATGCTTCTAAAAGACGGTGATTACGAATTTGCGCGTGCCGCCAGAGCGCAAGGGTTACGGCCGACGCAAAAGAAAGATTATAATGCGGTGCTTGATATAGCTACAATGGATGCCTACACATTGCCGGAGGGTTTTTACTTTTCCAGTATGGCGGACGGTTGGGATTGGCAACAATATAACCGAGTAATGGCGCGCGGCTTTCGAGGTGAAGAAAACCCTGAGTGGAATGATGAAATTGAGTCTACCAGAAGGCAAATGCTTTCCAGTCATATGATTAACGCTGAACTGGTTCTTGCGGTCGTGGCTCCTGATGGCAGCTATGTTTCTCATTGCGGAATGTGGTATAAGCCGGGAGAGTTTTACTGCTACGTTGAGCCTGTAGCCACTGACCCTGCCTACCGCAAGATGGGTCTCGGCAAAGCAGCCGTACTGGAAGCCGTGAGGCGTTGTGGTGAGTTGGGTGCTAAGCTGGCGTTGGTAGGCTCTAACCAGCAATTTTACTATAATATCGGGTTTAATCCGGCGCAGACGATGACATATTGGGAATTAGTTTAATCATAGGTGATTAATTTGGATGATTTAAAAAACATTATGGAACAACGAAAAAACTCGCTTCTCGAGTTCATAAAAAGCGACGAATACAAGCCGATGCGGCCCAGTGATTTGGCGTATCTTATCCAAGTAGAGCCGCGCGAGCGTGAACTCTTTGACCGGGTTATCGAATCGCTCGAAAAAGATGGGGATATTATGCTTACCAAGCGCGGCAAGATTATGCCCCTGGAAGCGGCAAATCTGGTCAAAGGTACATTTCTTGCTACGGAACGGAGCTTTGGATTTGTGGCGCCGGACGACGGGAGAGGCAGTGAAATTTTTATAGAGCCTACGTCCGTCAATGGCGCTATGAACAAGGACACGGTTTTGTGCCGCATAATGCGCCCGGAGGGAGGCGGTAAGCGCCCGGAAGGCGAGATTGTCAAAATCATTAAGCGCGGCAGATCAGCCATAGTTGGCACATTCATCAGGGAGAAAAACCATGCGTTTGTGAAGCCGGACGACAGAAAATTGCACCAGGATATATATATACCCAAGAAGCTGGCGGCGAATTTCATAAACGGCAGCAAAGTTGTGGTGAAAATAACAAAGCCTGCGTCGGAGGCAAGTAAAAATCCTGAAGGTAAAATTGTGGAAGTTTTGGGTCACGTAAATGAGCCGGGCGTGGATATTCTTTCTATCATCAAACAGTTTGAAATTCCTACGGAGTTTAGTGAGAAAGCCAAAATGCAAGCTGTGCAGACGTCTCAAATTGTAAGTCCCGCAGAGGTGGAGGGGCGGCTTGATTTGCGGCATTTGCAGACAGTGACTATAGACTCGGACGACGCGTTGGACTTAGATGACGCTATTTCAATAGAGAAAATAGAGTTAGGATATAGATTGGGCGTCCATATCGCCGATGTGAATCATTATGTGAAAGAAGACAGCGCGCTGGACCGTGAGGCACGGGCGCGAGGCACTAGTGTATACTTGGCTGATCGTGTTATTCCAATGCTGCCGATGGAGCTTTCAAACGGCATTTGCTCGCTGAACGCGGGCGTGGACAGGCTGACGCTGAGCTGTATAATGGATATTGACACAGAAGGAAACGTAGTGGCTCACAAAATAGCTGAGACACTGATTTTTATAGACAAACGCTGTTCATACAAAGGCGTGAGTGCAGTGCTTGAAGGATGCAGCGAAAGCGCTGACGAATATGCCGATTTTATGGATATATTTGCGCTTATGAGGGATTTGCGAGAGATTCTTAAAGATAAGCGCCAAAAGCGCGGGGCGATTGAGTTTGATTTTCCTGAGTGCAAGGTGAAGTTGGATGATGAGGGCAAGCCAGTGGCTATAGAGCCGCGTGTTAGGGACATTGCCTCAGGCATAATCGAGGAATTTATGCTTGTATGCAATGAAACCGTGGCAGAGGAGTATTTCTGGCTGGAGGCGCCGTTTGTATATCGCACGCATGAAGAGCCGGACAGCGAAAAGATTGAAGCACTTGGCGAGTTTTTAAAGCATTTTGGGCTATTTTTAAGAGGCAAGTCGAATCACCCCAAGAACTTTCAAACGCTTATTGACGATATCAAGGATACTCCGGAGGAGCAGCTGATAAGCAAAGCCCTTTTGAGAAGCTTTAAACAGGCGAGATATTCGGATGAAAATGATGGGCATTTTGGGCTGTCGAGTAAGTACTATTGTCACTTTACATCGCCCATAAGGCGTTATCCTGACTTGCAGATACACAGAATAATCAAGGATAATTTGCATGGCAGACTCGCAAGCAAGGATGAGCGCTATAGGCGGATTTTGCCTGAGGTGGCGAAAGATTCGTCGCTTGCTGAGCGAAACGCTGAAGAAGCCGAGCGCGAAGTGGAAACCTTGAAAAAAGTAGAGTTTATGGCAGACAAGGTCGGTGAAGAGTTTGAAGGAATTATAAGCTCAGTGACGCGCTTTGGCATATTTGTTGAGCTGCCGAACACTGTTGAAGGCCTTGTGAGCTATGGACATATAGAAGATGATTACTATATCTATAACGAGAAGCTGATGCAGGCCGTGGGCGAAGGCTCCGGCAGGGTCTACAGGCCGGGGCAGAAGGTTCGCGTGAGGCTTATTAATGCGGACTTGATTAATAGACGGCTGGACTTTGTGTTTGCGAGGAGGAACGGTGATAAATTATGAGTAATTCTTCAATAAGGCTGGATGGCAAAAAGATTTTAATTACCGGTGTGAGCCGCCCTATGGGCATAGGCGCTACGCTTGCAAAGCGGTTTGCTGAGGCTGGGGCCAGGGTCGCTGTCCATGGTTTTTCGGACTATGATATGATTATGAACATGACTATGAACCACCTAACAGCCATGCCGGGCGGCACGGAAACAGTCGCAAAACAGCTTAATGACTTGGGGCTGGACGTGACAGTGATTGAGCCATCAGATTTAGAGGTTCCCGGTAATGCGGAAAAGGTGGTTAAGGAAGCTGCGGCTGCCCTTGGTGGACTTGAGGGGTTAGTTTTGAACCATACGAATGGAGAGAGTGTGGAGTTTGGCAAATGGACGCCTGAACACATAGACCCTATTTTGCATGTGAATGTTCGGGCGTCCATGATGATGATTCAGTCCTTTGCTAATCAAGCAGATACAACAAAAGATAGCGCTATTACACTGTTTACCAGCGGTCAGTATTTGAGCCCTATGATAAGTGAAATTGCATATTGCGTATCGAAAGAAGCTGTTATTTGCTTGAGCCGCCAATCAGCGTTCGCGCTTGGGGATAAAAATATACGAGTTAATTGCGTAAACCCGGGGGCGAATGATACGGGGTATTGTTTTGAAGAAGCATATGAAACTGTTGCTAAGAAGCACCCTTCCGGACGCTGGGGAACGCCTGATGATACTGCTGATTTGCTTCTTTTCTTACATAGCGATTACGCGAAATGGATAACGGGGCAGCTTATAGCGAGTGATGGCGGGTTTAAGTATGGTTGGTAGATGGATCAAGGAGTGACTGCTTATGTCACTTGCTTGCTATGCACAATGCGTTTTTGTAAGGTGGGGGGAACCTTGTCCCCCACTCCCCCCGCTTTTTATTGGTAAACGCCATAAAAATTCCACTGTGTTGGTTTTCGTAAAGGGTGGTCTCGTGTGGGTAAGGCAGAGGGGTTATAGTCAAGCTATTCTAGGGTGTGTCGACAATAGACTTTTGGAAATCTATTGACGACACACCCTAGATAGCGTCCACATGAGTTAGTTGTGCGGCTTTTCGAGTCTGATTTTTAGCCAATTCTTATGAGACTTTGCTTCGCAAAGTCGAGTGGAGAGGGCGACGACGCATTCGTGCAAATCCAAGATTTGCACTCAACGTATTCGGAGATAATCTGCTAGGAGTCCTCGACGAAAAGTGACTGAAAATCAGCCGGAAAGACGTATGACATAACTCATGTGGACACTATCTAAAACAGTAACAGAAAAGCGCAGTGTTTTTTCGTAGACTGAGGCATACAGAAGATACCGGCGGTGTGTATTTTTTTCGCTGAAAGCGAAAATTCTGATAATTCCCCGCTAGCTGTAATATTTTCATGATGCAACAGGTTTATTGTATAAGCATGTGTATGATATAGATAAACCAGAAGGGTTGTGTAGCTATGAAGAAAATTATTGCAATTTGTTTAGCCGTAGTACTGGCGATTACATCTATTATTATTTTTCCCGGCAGGGGCGGTGATGGATTTATAGACCTGCGGCCGGGAGTTCAGGCGGCTGAGCGGACGTTTTCGCCGGTGAGCACTGTTTGGGAGCGCCCGGAGCTTATGCCGCTGCAAATTGACGAGGCGCTTCAAGATCAAAGTCCGCGTGACGGATATATTTTGGCTCCGACTCTGTTTGGACTCACAGGGATAGATACGGCAAGCTCTTTTGTTCTGCGTACCTCGGCAGGCTACGATGCAGAGCCGTTAATTTTCATCGATGGACAGCCTCAGCCGTACATAACCCGCGAAGACAATAATACCTTTATCATCACGCCTTTGGTTGCATTGACGCCGAATAGTGTGTACATTTTCAGTCTTGTACGCAGTGGCAGTCCTGATATAACTTGGGCGTTTCAGACCACTGTTAGATTCGAGATTACATCAACTCTTCCACGCCATCATTCTGTGAATATACCTGTGCGTAGCGGTATTGAGATTGAGTTTTCGTCTGGTGAAAATATTGAGATTGAGGAGCACTTCAGTATTTACCCGCATGTGGCGGGCAGATTTATTCATCGTGATTCTACTGCTGTTTTCATGCCGACAGAAGCCCTTATGGATGGCCAAATCTATACTGTGACGATAAGTGCGGGCATAGGGCTTCCGAATACTAGCGAAATTATTACGACAGACTATGTATTTTCGTTTGAAACGGCGCCCACAGACGCACAGCTGGCATCAAGCGGGCGAGCCTCCAATATACATTTTTCCAGCCGCCATGTGGAGTTTCCGTTATTTGCGGCACCATCTGTGAATTTTTGGCTGAATTACAATAGAGATACAGGCCGCCCTCCGATAGATATGGCGGTGTATCGTATTGACGATAGGGCACAGGCTATTGCCGATGCTAATAGGCTCATTAGCACTCCCGGCTGGTCAATGCTCGCTCAAACTGAACAGCTTGTAGATACATCCCGCCTTTCAAGGGTCTATTCATCGCGTGTCTATGAGAGCGTTGTGGATGATGATTCGTGGTGGTGGGGTCGCAATGAAGTGTTTACGCTTTCAACGAATTTGCCGCTTGGATTCTATGTGGTAGAAGCCACAACTGAGTACTCCCATAGCCAGATGATTGTACAGATTACAGATACGGCAGTGCAAATTGTTGCGGATAATGACAGGACTTTGGCATGGATAAATGACATGCGCACAGGTGCACCCATGGCCGGGGCAAGGGTTTATGATCCTATAAGCGGAAGAACATATGAAGCGAGCACATACGGCATCGCGGTTATGGATCGAATGCTGTTAACCGGCGAACATCTGATTGTTTCTGCCACAGACGGCAGGCAGTCTGTTATTTTCACAGATACAGTTGGGTTTGGCGGCGGGTGGAGCCCGCGCATGCCTACAGGCTGGGGGCATGGCCCGCGTCAGGATATGTCCGCGCGCGACAATTACTGGACAGCGCTTCAGCTCGACCGTACATTGTTCCAGCGCAACGACACAGTATCTCTTTGGGGGTTCGTACAGAACCGCCATCAGAATGAAAATATTACTCACGTAACCGCTGTTTTAACACAGCGTTCCTGGTGGTGGGATGAGCCTGAGAGGGACACATTGCATACACAAAATATAGGGGTTGCAGGCGGTGCCTACTCCGGCGAGATTCGATTGCCGCATTTGGATCCGGGCAATTATGAGATTGCCATCTTCCACGGCGATATTTTGCTGAGCTCCATGTTCTTTAGTGTCATGGATTATGTAACGCCGCCGTATCAGCTAAATGTGACGGCAAGCGCAAGTGCTATTTTCGCCGGTGAAGAAGTAGTGTTTAGTGCAAGAGCCGAGTTTTTTGAAGGAACGCCTGTGCCTGACTTGAATGTTTCTTACAGCTTCCATGGCTGGGATTTGACAGTGCCGGGACGAGGGCAGGAGCGGACAAATCGCGAAGGTGATATAGAAATAAGCACAAGGCCAACCGTTATAAGTGCTGACGCTCAGGGCGAAAGAAGTATATGGTTTGAGGCGGAAGCGACATTGCCTGAAATTGGGTTGGTTTTTGAATCGACTCATGTCCGTGTTTTCACAAACGACATACATGTGCGGCCGCGGGCAACACGCGAAGGCAGTGATGCCAGCCTTACCATAAACGTTAATGACATCACACTTGAGCGTATAAATGACGGCAGCGCACAGAGGTGGGACGATTTTCTATGTGAGCCTGTAGCCGGCCGGACATTGTCTGTAGAGATTATTGAGCTTTACTGGGAGCGCATACGCGAAGGAGAGCGCTATGACCATGTCACAAGACAAGTGGTACCTTGGTATAGGCATGAACAGCGAACTAACATAATAGACCGATTTGAAATTACAACAGACTCAGACGGCATAGCCGAGAGGGAGTTTCAAGTTCCTAACCATGAGAACAGAAGCTATCAAGCACGTATAAGCACTATGGATGGCAATGGGCGCCGGATAGTGCAGTATGTATTTATCGGGCGGGATTTTTCAAGGTTTTTCTGGAGTGTTGATGATGACAGCATGTTTCTGGACGGTGTAAATCCTGACGGTTATGATATAGGCGATGAGGTTAAGCTTACTATCATGCGTGGGATGGAGCCTGTGGCACAGGGTAATTTCCTATTCGTTGTGGTACAGAACAATATCATGAGCTATCACATTGGCACAAATCCTCTTTCGTTCACATTCGGTGAGCAGCATGTGCCGAATGCGCAGGTGTTTGCGTTCCATTTCAATGGACACACGTATTACAGCGGTTGGCGGATGTCTGAGCGGCTTCGTTTTAACACAGAAAGTCGCACACTGGATATTGAAATTATTACATGTCTGGAGACTTATCGCCCGGGTGATATGGCTACTTTTACTGTAACAACCACAGATATGCACGGCAACCGTGTTCCTGCGAATGTGAACATCAGCATAGTAGACGAAGCGCTCTTCGCGCTGATGGATTATACTGTCGACACACTTGCAATGTTGTATGGCAATGTAAGCGATAGCCTGAGGGTTAGTATGGCGACGCACAGCACATTTGTGAGCGATGGCATAGAATTTCAGATAGACTTAGATGATGCTTCTTGGCATTTCAGGACGGCACAGACAGCAGGAGCTCCGGCTCCGGCGGCGGCACCGAGCATGGCACTTATGGCCGAAGCATCGGAAGAACGTGGCGCGCAAAATCGCATACGCGAAAGGTTTGAAGACACTGCTTCTTTCATGAGCGGGCGCACCAACAGCCAAGGTGAAGCCACTTTTACCTTCCAATTGCCTGATAATATAACCTCCTGGCGCGTAACCGCGTCTGCTATAAGCAATGATTTATATGCAGGCAACACAGTTCAGAATGTGCGGGTTACACAGCCTATGTTTGTGCACTATACGTTGAACAGCACGTTCCTTGCCGGTGATCGGCCTTATGTTGGTGTAAATGTTTACGGCACGAGTTTTTCCGGCGGTGAGCAGGTGGCGTTTGAAGTCTGGCGGGAGGGCGCGCCTGATGACATCCGCACAGCGACAGGTGCAGCGTTTGAGCGGGTGAATATTCCTCTTTGGGAGAAGGCCTCGGAAGGCACCGGCGCGATTATTATACGCGCAACCGCGGGAGGCTACAGTGACGCGATACAGCACACATACAGAGTAATCGGCTCCCATCGTCAGGTGGATATGGCTGTATTTTATGAGGTTACGCCTGACACTGTGTTTGAAGTGAATCACGGTGGTTTGACGAATATTACATTCACTGACCGCGGTCGTGGGCAGTTCTTAACTGATTTGTTCACATTGCGCAATGCCTGGTGGCGTAGTGGTGCAAGAATTGAAGGACTCGTAGCAAGGCGGGAAGCCACAGCGCTTATCAAAGCTCACTTTCCCGAGGCTCTGCTATTCGGTGGGGTAGAAGATTTTGATGCTCTGGAGTATCAGACTCTGAGTGGTGGGATAGCCATTTTGCCTTATGCCGAGGCTGACCTTCAGACGACAGTGATGCTGCTTCCTTTTATTAAAGACGACGTCAATTTGGCGGCACTGACAGGTTATTTGCGGAATGTTTTTGATACGTCAGACACGGATAATAAAATGTTGGCACTATACGGCCTAGCTATACTGGGGGAGCCTGTACTTCTTGATTTACAGAGCTATGCGATGCTCAGCGATTTGTCGGTAAGAAATGCGGCATATGTTGCGCTGGGACTTGTTGCTCTGGGAGAGACGCAGGCGGCGCGGGGCCTTTATATAGCTCGCATTGAACCGCATGTACAAAGGGTTGGCGCTTATTATCGCATAGACTTGGATATGAATCGTGCAGAAACCTTAGATGCGACTTCTGCCTCAGCGCTTATCGCCGCACAGCTGGGAATGCGCGAAAGTGTAGGGCTTCATGGTTACGCCGCAAGGTACCGATTTGATGCATCCAACCGAAACGATGCTTTAGTAATGGGTATCGAGCGCTTGGTGTTTATATCTCATGAAATTGAAAACCATACAGACACGGCAGCGAGTATAACTTATACGCTCTTTGGTGAAACAACAACGCGAGAGCTTGGTGCAGGCGGGCAGTTTAACTTACGCATTCCCGCACAAAACATGCATGAGTTTAACCTGATATCAACAACCGGCGAGGTAGGTGCCGTATCTATAGTTCGCATGCCGCTTGAAGATATGGAAATGCTGGAGACGGACATAGTTATCCTCCGTGAATTCTTTAGAGCAGGGGAGCATACGCCAACAAACACCTTTGCGCAAGGCGATTTAGTGCGCGTACAAATCACAATCAATTATTCTGCGAGAGATTTAAGCGGATCATATGCAGTAACAGACTTTTTGCCTGCAGGGCTTGTACATGTAGCAAACTCTGCGCGGTTTGGGGAGCATGACTCCGCTGCAGGTAGATGGGCCTGGGCAAAGACCGAGGGTGCACGTATTACGTTCTTTGATTTTAACAGCAGAGCAAACCGTACACGCACGTATTTCTACTATGCTCGTGTTATAAACCCCGGCACATTTACAGCTGAAGGTACTCTTGTGCAAAGCGTAGGTGCAAGAGAGTATATGGCAGTGGGCGAAGGCGCGGTGCTGACGATAAGGCCGTGATGTCAGAAACATAGTCAAATGAAATAGAAACTGCTACATATGATGTGTTTTGTGAAAGGTGGAAAACGCTACTAATACTTATTAGGCACAGCCCATACCCTATTTAGACAACTCAAAAGTCCCCTATATTATGCTGCTGGCGTGGCTAGTTTTGTAAATGTCTATCAAGGTATGGAGGATATTGGCTTGAAAATCATGATGTTTTAATATACGTATAATGGGGTTAAATCCCTCGCCTTTAGGCGAAACCTTTAGGTCAACCTGCTGGAAATGGATTCAAATCACCAAGAAGTGGGAAACTATGCAAGAAGTGATGAAGAATGTAACATTACAGGAAGTCGGTGCATTGCACATACGATATAAAATACCACATCGTATGGATAACAAAATACAGAAAGCCGGTATTAACAGAAAAGATAGCGGAACGGACAAGAGAACTAATCCGAGGAACATGCCAGCAAAATGAAGCAGGAATATTGTCAGGGCACGTATCAAAAGATCATATCCACCTGCTGGTATCAACACCACCGCATTTGTATGCGAGCAAGCTAGTGCAGTATATAAAAGACTATAGTTCCCGAAAGTTGCAGACAGGGTACAAGGAACTAAACAAGCAGTTTTGGGGCAGAGGGTATTTCGTTGTTTCAAGTGGCAATGTAACAAATGAAGTTATAGCGGAATATATCAAGAATCAGGATTTAGCCGAAAATATGAAAACCGATAACTTCAAAATTGGACTTTAGGTGGCCTTAGCCGCTAAGCCGAACCCACCGCCTTTCAGGCGGTGGTGGTTCAGTTCAAGTTTTATCAAGATACTCCCTTGAAATCTGGCAATTCCATAACTGTTCTTACAGCTAAATACGGTGATGAAGCATTGAAACTAAAAAGATTTGAAGGAGTTTTGGGGTCCGCGTAGTCCTTATTATTTGTAAAACAATGCAAATACAAATTCAATGTCATTAAACCAGCAACTGAGGAAAACGCATTGACTTGATTCGCATATTCATATGAGTCGTGTCTATAATGTTTAATCTTTTGGTAATCACGCCACCACGCAGGTGATGTATACGGGGTTAGCTTCCAATCTTTAAATGGGGCAATATTATAACCACTTCTTGAATTACAAAATTCAAACGATACTATTTTTGGAAATTTCAACAAGATTATTCTAGCATATTCAGTGATGTTTCCTGTCCAAGTTGTAGGGTCGTCAAAATCAGATTTTGGGTCAATCGCTTTACAGAGCAATCTACATAATGCATCTATCTCTGAGCAAGCCAACATAATTATTTTTGCGTACTCAATCGAATGAGTCGCATCATTTTGAGGACACACTTCTACATAGTCAATTGTTTTTATTAAATTTTTCTCAACTGATAAATAATAATTCCAGTAATTATCAAATTGATTGAACGATAGCATATCATATCCTCCTAATCACTCATAATCTCTTCATCCGTCCACAATATAGATTTTACGCACGTAGGTACATAAGTGCGCCCTCAATGTTAAGTTAATAGACAAGCTAATAATCCACTCAGCTAGTAAAGCTATTTTATCGTAGCTTTGGCGTTTTGTGACGAAGGTGCTCGTACTGCGTTATTTACACCCTCCACAGCTTACATTCTAGAGCTTGATAGTTTTTCGCCATATATTGTCGTCGTTTTATCGCTCGAACCTCAAGATTTTCGCCTGCGGCGAAAACCGCACCTACGGTGCGTCCGGTTTCTTCCGCATGCCTACGGCCGCCAAAGGGTCAATACTGTGGGTACTGCGACAAAGCGACTCCTTGGATGATTGGGCGAGCAGGCGGCTGTAGGCGCCGTCCAGCCGCATTTGCCAAAAAACTATCGGCGCTTTCTTGTTTCACTTTCTAATTCATTTTCTGCATTGTCAAGTCAAATGCGACACCTCAAAAACCTAAGTATACCAAGGCTTGATAATGAGAGCCGGTATGATATCCGAAGGAGTGTGGCTTTATACTTTAGGTTAAAGCCGTATGCCGTACCCTATCATGCCGGCAGAGGCTCATTGTCAAGTCCTTCCGGGTGTCGCACTTGGAAGGACAATGTAGCATTTGACTATAGCACGGCGCGGCTGAGTGATTGACTATATTACAGAAAGAGCCGCTGAGAAAGTAGATTGTCTCGGCGGCTCTACAGCAGTTATAAACAGTTTTTATTTCTCTAAACCGTCCCGTCCCAAGAATCAACTTTTTCGCGCTTCATTTCTTCTTCGTCAAACCATCTTGTGGTAACGCACTTGCTCTCGGTGAAGAAACGCAGGCCGTCTTTACCCAAGCAGTGGAGGTCGCCAAAGAAGCTTCCCTTGTGACCGGCAAACGGGAACATTCCCACCGGCACAGGAATTCCTACATTGATACCAACCATGCCGCCATGAGTAAGTCTTGTGAACTCTCTGGCGTAATAGCCGTTTTGTGTATAGATAACTGAGCCGTTAGCAAAGCGGTTTTGGTTCATAACGGAAAGTCCTTCTTCAAAGCTTTTTACTCGCTTTATGCACAGAACAGGGCCAAAAATCTCTTCCATGCCAACTGTCATATCAGATGTGACATTGTCAAGAATCGTTGGACCAAGATAGAATCCATTTTCATAGCCGGGAACTTTGTAGTCTCTGCCATCAAGCACGACCTTCGCGCCCTCTTCAATTCCCTTTTCAATCCAGTTCAGCACGAAGTCTCGATGAGCAGCCGTAACCACAGGGCCCATGTCAGTGTCTTTATTCCAAGCGGGGCCAATTTTTAGAGCCTTTGCTTTTTCTGTAATAGATGCCACAAGCTCATCAGCGATACTTTCATGAGCAACAATTACAGGAAGGGCCATACAGCGCTCTCCGGCACAACCAAAAGCGGCGTTGATAATACCCGCGGCGGTGCGGTCGATAGGAGCGTCTTCCAGAACCAGAGCATGATTTTTAGCTTCGGCAAGAGCCTGAACACGCTTGCCATGTTTGGCGGCGTTCGCGTATACATGAAGCCCGACCGTGGCAGAGCCAACAAAGCTTACTCCCTTTACCTCAGGGTGTGACACCAACAGCTCGGCTTCGTCTCTGGAGCACGTAACTATGTTCAGCACACCATCAGGAAGTCCGGCCTCCTGATACAACTCAGCAATCCTCATACAAGTCATGGGCGTCATGCTGGATGCTTTGATGACCATAGTATTGCCGGTTGCACAGCACATAGGGAACAACCAGCCCATGGGAATCATAGCAGGGAAGTTGAAAGGAACAATACCTGAAAACACGCCCATGGGCTCTCTGTAAAGAATGGTATCCACTCCTACGGAGGTGTCCATCAAGCTATCTCCAAGCATCAGGTTCGGAGCGGCGAATGCTTGCTCTGTTCCTTCTTTGGCCTTAAGTACATCGCCCTGAGCGTCGCCCCAAGCCTTACCATTTTCCATGCACACAAGCTCTGTCAACTCGTCAAAATGCTGATCCAGTAAATCTCGGAGCTTATAAAGCACTTGCACTCGCTTCATGACGGGCGTGGCAGACCAAGCAGGGAAAGCCGCCGCCGCTGCCTTGATAGCCGATTCAACCTCGCTTTTTGTACAGCAGGGTGCTTGAGCAATGACCTCGCCGGTACTTGGATTGAACACGTCCATGTATTTTTTTGTTTCGGAGTCCAACCACTTGCCTCCGGCGAAATACTTAAGCTGCTTCATACCAATCACTCCTTTTGTTTTGATTGTATAGTGAATCGCCACTATAGTAGTCAAATAGCAAGAGACAACCCTGCCCGGCAAAGCTGTCTCTTGTTGTTATAGTGTCGATAGTGTCAGACTAATTTACTGCCCTCTACGCAGTACTTTTCCGGCTACAGCACCCGTGTGCACGCCGTTCTCGGCAGTAAGTACGCCATTAACATAAACTTGCAAAATGCCTTCGCAGGCCACGTTTGGCTTTGTGAATGTTGGTGTATCGTTGATTTTTTCAAAGTCAAACAATACTAAGTCTGCCCACATACCAACTTTTATCACGCCACGATCGCCAAGCCCAAGGCGGGCTGCCGGCATACCTGTCATTTTATGTACAGCAGTCTCCAAAGAGAATAGTTTTCTTCTTCTGCAATACTCTGCGATAACCCTTGGGAATGTGCCGTAAGTGCGTGGATGAGGCACTGCATCTGTATCCAGAGGCGCTGTGCCGCCGTCAGAGCCTATCATTACGAAAGGTCTTTTCATGATGTGCTCAATATCTTCCTCGCACATGCCAAATGACAGCTGTCTCACATCTCCGTCTTCTTCGATTATGAGGTCAACCGCCGCATCAAACGGGTCTTTGCCAAGTTGGTCTGCGATTTCTTGCATGTTCTTGCCTTTAACCCAAGCATTTTTTTCGCTTGGAACTGATGTAATGAATGTATCAGACCAAACTTTTAGGATGTCCGCAAAGTGATCGCGCATTTCTTGGATAATTTTCACGCGCAAGGCAGGGTCCTTAAGGCGTTCAATCATTTTTTCCGAGCCACCGTCATAAGCCCATTGAGGCAATGTTGATGTAAGGCCAGTTGCTGAGGCAGGATATGGGTATTGATCGACTGTCACATCAATTCCGCGCTCGCGTGCGCGCTCCATGAGTGCCATAGTAGCATGAGCTTTGTACTGCCAATTCTTTCTGCCTGTAACTTTGTGATGATCTACCTGCACAGGAATTCCTGCTTGAACAGCAACGTCTATAGTCTCTTCTACGGACTGAATTACATTATCGCCTTCATAGCGCATATGACTCTTGTAAAAGCCGCCGTAAGGTGCTAAAACTTTTGCAAGCTCAACGATTTCTTCGTGTTTTGAAAAACAGCCGGGTGAATAAATAAATCCGGTTGTGAGGCCAAAGCAGCCCTGCTCCATGCTCTCAGCTGTAAGGTCACGCATTTTTTGAAGCTCTTCCGGGGTCGGGTCTCTGTCGTCATAACCCATTGCTGCCGCACGGATAGTTCCATGTCCAACCATCATAGCAAAATTGACAGATGTACCGTTTCTCTCGACCGAGCTTAAGTAGCCCGCAGCATCCAGCCAATCTACCTTAACTTCATCGCTCATAGACTTGGCAATAGCATCGCGGCGCTCAGGAGTAAGCGGCATTGGCGAGCTGCCACAGTCGCCGCCGAGCTCAGTGGTAACACCTTGAAGGATACGGCTTTCGCTGTACTTGTGCTTCAAAATACCATAATCGCTGTGAGTATGACTGTCGATGAAACCAGGCGAGAGAACATTGTGCTTAGCGTCAACTACTTTCGCTGCCGTGCTCTCACAAATTTTACCAATCTTCGCAATTTTGCCGTCTTTTACTGCCACATCGGCAATGTACCATGGTGTGTTAGCTCCATCAACGACCTTGGCATTTTTAAAAAGTAAATCAAACATGCGTCGTGCCTCCTCTTTGGCGAATGCCGGCGTTTGCGGTATCCGTCCAGGTTATGTGGTGTATATTATACTGATAATATCAAAGCCTAAAACGCTTGTCAATTGGGTGTTAGTTATTTGTTGAGCCCCGTCTAGACGTGATTATCTTACACCGGAATAATCAACAGTGTCCGGTCGTCTATATACTCATCACCTTTTGGTTCTGACAACCTTTTTGCTTCGCATACACTAAGTTCATAAAGTTGTTGGCTTGAACGTGAATCGATCACATCTTCAAACCCATCAGTGTATAACAGAATTTTCTCGCCTTTTGAAAGCTCAAGCTGCCCTAATTCAACAAAGTCTAAGGCTTCCGGTATGCCATTTAGCACACCATATCCCGCGGGGTGATCGATATTATTGCAAATATGATTTCTTATTTCTGATGCGGTGTATAACGATTTATGTTTATGGACATATTCTGTCTGGCATCTTGTGAATATACGGCTGTTATCTATAGAGATCACCTTGCCTACACAGTCTCCAATAAACCCAAAATACGCTTTGTTGTCTCTTATGAGCAAGACTATCCCAACTGTGCCCGGTAAGAAGCTATAGGAGCCTCCGCTGTTGAAGTTGGCTACGCACTCGTTGCCAAAACGGATTGCATCTTTAACGATAGCCTGATAATCTCCGCCGCCAACCAGTATTTCTAGCAGGCGTGTATGCGTATTCACAGCAAATATCTCTGATACGCATGCCGCCGGACTGGGGGTAGGGTATTTGCCATCAATGACATCCCTAGAAACTCCGTCCAACAGAATATATATTCCATTTTCGTCATCACATATACAAAAATCTTCGTTTGGCTTATCAATCTTTTTTGTGTTTTTTATACTTATGTGTTCACTGCTGAATTTCATAATTGAATCAGGTCCTTTCATCAATGGTATATATGTCAATTTTAAAGAAGACTTGTTCATTTGTCAAATGGCAATGGTATAGTTATAGTATGAATGCATGTATAGTGTACGAAGCGCCAACACTGCGTTTCAGTAGTGTGCCTCCCTCTAAAGTCACTCTGCACAGAGACAAAAAAATATTGACAATCATTTTGTTAAATGTTACGATTAGATGACAATGTAGCGGAGGAAGTCGTCGATGATTGCATATTGGCGTAGCAAGTGGAAAAAGTATTTTGTGCTATTTGTAATAAGCGTGGTATTTTCGCTTTTTATGAATATTAGATGGGGCATTACATTTGCCGATGCTTTATTTATTAGCGCGATGACGTTTTTCTTTGTGGGTCTTATGCAAATTGTTGTTAACTTGGGTTCCTTCACGGGCTTACTGTTTGGCACCAAGACATTGTTTCGCATCATAAAAAACAAACACAAGGCTTCAACAGACATTAAAGATGAATATGCAGAGCATATTGACAGCCGTAGTAAATTTACGGATTCACCTGTATTGATGCTCTTTGGTTTGCTGTTGTTTCTACTGTCGGTACTTTTGTCATACATAATGTAGAAGTGAGGGGCAACTCAATAGTATGTATCTTGTTGGTGTTTAATGTAAGATGTTTATTTATTTAAGGAGGAGTAAAATGAAAAAACGCACTATAGTTACTTTAATGGTGGCATTATTGGGTGTAATGGTTTTTGCTACAGGATGTACAAATGACCCGGCACCCCCGGCTGTAACGCCTGCAGAAACAACAACGGCACCTACCACGACTACTACAACAACGGAACCAGCACCACCGGTGGTTGAGGTAGACCATGGACCTGCCGAGTACAGATTTACAATGAACGGAGACACAACAACATTAAATGCACACGCAACTACTTCGTTAATACCTCAAACAATCTATAACTGGACACACTCAGGGCTTTTCCGTCGCGCTCCACACCCTGATGGTCATACTTCTATTATCGTTCCTGACTTGGCTGCAAGCGAACCTATCAGCATGGATGCTGAAGGGTTAGTGTGGCATATTCCGATTAGACCATATGCACAGTGGCACAACGGCACTCCAATAAATGCTCATACATTCGAGTATTCATGGAGAATGCAAATTGATCCTCTGCTTATTAATCAAATGGCAAACTTCCTCTTTGGATTAACAATTGAGATACAAAATGGTAGAGAGTACTTTACTCAGGACCCTCCAACTGATTGGGAAGACGTTGGAATCAGAGTAGTAGATGACTACACGCTTGAAATTATCACTACCAGGCCTTTCCGTGTAGAAGAAGTTATGACTACGTTCTTAGACAGGTCAACTTTCCCTGTTTATGAGGAACTCTATGAAGCTGGAATGAATGCTGACCGCACTCTTACAAGCTTTGGCACCACTCTGGATGAGTTCATGAGCGCAGGACCATTCTTTTATGTGGAGTGGGTACCTGATGCGTTGCATGTTTTCCATAGGAACCCAGATCACTGGTTAGCACACCTGTTCCATTATGACATAGTAACGATAAGAGTAGTACCTGATGCTGGTGCGAGACTGCAATTATTTGAGCTGGGCGAAGTTGACTTCTTCGACGTTCCTGCTGCTATGATCCCGCAGTTCATGGATGATCCGCGTTTGCACAGGTTAACAGGTGTAATGCCGACTCATATCGATATTAACACTCTTAACGATGACCAGCCAATTCTGCAAGTCAGAGAGTTTAGACGTGCACTGTATTTCGCGGTAGATAGAACGACAATTGCTAGATTAGTAAACCAAATGCCGGCACCGACTTATATTGGTCATGAAGCAAGTACATTCTTAGGGGATGGAACTCTCTTTAGAAACACTCCTCAAGGAATTGCGAGCATTCCGGAGAACAATGGTTTTGACCCTGTTCTTGCAAGGCAGTATTTTGACGCTGCTATGGAAATAGCTGGTGAAACTTTCGTAACAATTGAGTTTATGTATAGTGAAGCGAATGACAACGATAGAATGATGGCTGAATTCTTAGAGCAATCACTTCCGGAGATTTTTGGCGCAGACAGGTTTGAGCTTGTACTTCGCGCTGCACCGGGAGCAGCTATTGGTGCTATGAGAAACTGGCGTGAAACCACTGAATGGGAAATTACCTCCTCAGCATGGGGAACTGCAGCTCAAAGAAACTTCCCGCATCAGGCGTTTACGCACATGATCAATCCTGCTTCAAGACCTAACACATTAATGCCTGACAGATTCTTGGAGCAATGGCAACATGGTCAAGAGCTTGCGGGCGAGATTCCGCTTAACATCAATGCTTTGTATGATATTGCTGCTGAGCTTGAGCAATTATGGATGTACTATGTCGTGAATATTCCGGTATTCCATGGTGTGACATATCGTCTGTATGCTGAGCGTCTTGAGTTGCCGTTTGATGAGTTTGTTCCAATCATGAACTTTGGTGAGATGTTTGGGCGTATAAGGCAATAGGCTCATTAATGTAATAAAAAGCAGAGACAGGTTTATCCTTGTCTCTGCTCAGGCCGAAGACAAAGTCTTCGGCCTGTCATAAAAATGGCTTTGCCATTTTTATGAGTACTTGGTGGTATGAATTCCGCTTGTGCGCTGAAGGCGCACGGTCAGCGGATTTAATTCAGGAAACCTGCGGTTTCCCGAACCCTTTCCTGCCATGCAAATGGGTTTGTTTTTCAAATTGAGCAGAGACAGGTTTTGCTCTGTCTCTGCTTTTTTGCTTTTTGGAGGTAAGCTATGCTAAAGTATGTTGCTAAACTTATTGTGGGCATGTGTATTACGCTTTTTTTGATAATCAGTTTATCATTTTTCGTAATAAGACTCATGCCTCAAAATATTTTTGAAGACCCGGACCTTCCGCATTATGTAGTTGTATTGCTGGAAGAAAGATTAGGCTTACATCAACCTCTGCATGTTCAATATTTTTACTTTATAGGCGGTATCATGCAGGGTGAGTGGGGGTACTCGATACTGTTGCGTCAAGCAATGCCGGTTTTCGATGTAATTCGTGAGCGAGTGCCAATTACAATAATAATAAACATTTCATCGCTGTTTTTATCCCTGCCATTTGGGATTTTAGCCGGGGTGATATGTGCACTTAAGAAAAACAAAATGCCGGATCATATTTTGTCGTTCATGGTTATTTTGTTTATTTCAATACCTTCGTTTGTATTTGCATCCCTGATGCAATATTTATTTACATTCGTGTTTCCTGTTTTCCCAACTATATATGACCCAATGGCCACAAGCTTTTTAGCAGTCTCTCATTCACTTGCCCTGCCGGTAATCGCGCTGGCATTAGGGCCTATAGGTGTTGTGTCAAGATACATAAGGGGCGAGCTTATTGAAACTATGAGCGCGGAATTCCTGCTTCTGGCACGAACAAAAGGCTTGAGCCATAGGCAAGCCATCATACGCCATGCCTTCAGAAATTCGCTGGTTCCACTGGTAAACATTATAATTCCGATGTTCACAGGAATAATGGGTGGCTCTCTTGTAATAGAGCGGATTTTTGCGATACCGGGTATGGGTGGTATAATGATTGACTCAATTAATGCCGGGGATCATCCTCTTACAATAGCTGTCCTAATTTTCTTTTCAATAATATCGTTACTCACGATATTAGTTATGGATATCTGTTATGGGCTTGTAGATCCGAGAATTAAGATGGGAGGCAAAAAATGAGCGATAAATTGAATGACAAAGATATTTTTAACACACAGCAACCAGTAATCGCAAATGATTTGCCTGACGACCTTCTAAACTTGCCTGATTCAATGTTTGAAGCAGCTGAAGATGTTGACCTCGGAGATGAAGCGTTTAAGACGAAGCCCATAAGTTTTTTTAAGGATTCGTTTATTAGACTTCGTCGAAATAAGGTGTCATGGGTAGCATTCATTATTATTTGCATAATAATTTTCCTGGCGATTTTTGCGCCGTATTTTAATGAGTTTACACATTTACAGCAGCACGTAGAAGATCCAATTTTAGTAAATATGCCTCCAAGGATACAAGGCCTTGAGCGCATTGGAATCGCAGATGGTAGGCGTTGGCTTAATAATAGACAATATCGTAACCTTACTAACCCTGAACATCCGATGTTTATCGATCCGGACTATATTATTAACATACGTGAAGCCGGTGAAGTCATGGGCATACGCATGGTGGACGTGCAGGTCAGATATTATCAGTTCAGAGATGCTGACGATTATTACTTCTGGTTTGGCTCGGACTATTTGGGTAGGGATTTGTTTACAAGACTATTTAGAGGCTCCAGGGTCTCTTTGATAATCGCGCTTGTTGCGGTTTTTGCCAATTTGATTATTGGTACGATTATTGGAGCAATAATGGGTTACTACGGCGGAAAGGTAGACATGCTAATGATGCGTGCCATGGAAGTGCTGGACGGGGTGCCCAATCTTGTAATGATTATACTGTTTATGATGCTTGTCGGCACAGGGGTCTATGCAATCATATTTGCGCTCATGCTAACAGGCTGGATAGGTGTTGCCAGGCTTGTGCGCGCGCAATTCTATCGCTTTAAAGTGCGCGAATATGTTTTGGCTGCGAGAACCTTGGGTGTTGGGGACCTCAAATTGATATTTAGGCATATATTGCCAAATACAGTGGGCCCATTAATAACCCGCACAATGCTTGCGGTTCCCGGTGCGATTTTTGCGGAGGCTTTCCTTGCATTTATAGGGTTGGGCGTTCAAGCACCGGAGACTTCCATTGGAGTTCTTCTCTCTGACGCGCAAGGCGTCCTGCTCCTTTTCCCATATCAAACGCTCTTCCCGGCCGTGTTGATTTCTATATTAATGATTTCCTTCAACATGTTCTCAAACGGGCTTAGGGACGCTCTTGATCCGACAAAGAGAGGGGAAGATTAATATGGATAAACCAAACAACGATGTTATTTTAAGTGTACGTAATCTTACAATTAGCTTCCGCACATTTGGCGGGATTGTTCAGGCCGTTCGCAATGTCAGCTTCGATTTGCGAAGAGGTGAAACTGTCGCAGTCGTTGGAGAGTCCGGTTCAGGTAAATCGGTTTCAGTTAAAACGATAATGGGCATTCTGACGGGCAACGCGATTATCGAGTCCGGCGAGATTCTATACGATGGAATGGATTTGACAAAGGTTGCGGAAGAGGATTTTCATAAAATTCGAGGCAACAAAATAGGTATGATCTTCCAGGACCCTCTTTCTGCACTAAACCCGATTATGAAAATCGGTAAGCAAATAACAGAGGTTTTGAAGTTCGCTAAAAACATGCATGGTGAAGAAGCCAAACAGAAGGCGCTCGAACTCATGACTGCTGTTGGAATACCTGATGCGGAGCGCCGCTTTAACCAGTATCCGTTCCAGTTTTCCGGCGGGATGCGCCAGCGTATAGTTATCGCTATAGCTTTGGCCGGTGATCCTGAAGTATTGATTTGCGACGAGCCCACAACCGCGCTTGACGTTACTGTTCAAGCGAAGATTTTGGACTTGATTAATACAATAAAAAAAGAGAGAGACCTCTCCATTATTTTTATCACCCATGACTTGGGCGTTGTAGCAAACATTGCTGATAGAGTTAACGTAATGTACGCAGGCAAGATTGTCGAGTCAGGCACGGCAGACGAGATTTTCTTTGATCCGCGCCATCCATATACATGGGCACTGCTCAGCTCTATTCCGGATATGCAAACAAAAGCACGTCTGCTAAATATTCCGGGGTCGCCGCCAAACATGATTTACCCTCCAAAAGGTGACGCGTTTGCCGCGAGAAATCAATACGCCATGAACATCGATTATGAGATGGAACCCCCGATGTTTAAGATAACCGACACTCACTACGCGGCTACATGGCTGCTGCACCCGAAAGCTAAGAATGTTGCCATCCCTGAGATTCTTAGTGAGCGAATTGAGCGTATGAAAGGGAGTGGCGCATAATGGCTGAAATAATTTCATCTGATACCAATTATCTGCTGAAAGTGGAGAACCTTTCACAGCACTTCGAATCCGGCAGAGGTAAAAACAAAATGCTTGTCAAGGCTGTTGATGATGTGAGTTTTGGTGTTAAAGAAGCTGAAACTTTTGGCTTGGTGGGCGAGTCCGGCTGTGGCAAGACCACTACAGGTCGTACAATAATTCGGCTGTATGATCCGGTGGGGGGCAAAGTTACACTAGGCGGCCGGGAAATTTCCGGCAAGATGAACAACGACTTGAGGCGCTATATAACCGACAATGTTACAATGATTTTCCAAGACCCAATAGAATCGCTGAACCCTCGTATGACTATCGAAGAGATCATAGGTGAGGGGCTTAAGGTTCGCGGGGAGCGCAATCATGCTGTAATCAGGGAAAAGGTTGTGGATGTTTTGCGTAAGGTAGGCCTCAATGAAGATCATGCAAGCCGCTATCCACATGAGTTTTCGGGCGGTCAGCGCCAGCGTATAGGTATCGCGCGTGCTATCATAATCCGCCCCAAAATGATTATAGCCGATGAGCCTGTGTCCGCACTGGACGTTTCTATTCAGGCGCAGGTTATAAATCTGCTTAATGACCTGAAAGAGGAGATGGGGCTGACTGTGTTGTTTATCGCGCATAATCTGTCCGTTGTAAAATACTTTTCTGACAGGGTTGGCGTTATGTATTATGGTAAGCTGGTAGAAGTTGCGAGAGGCGAAGACCTTTACAAGAATCCTCTGCACCCCTACACCAGAGCGCTGCTTTCAGCCATACCGGAGCCAAACCCGATAGCAGAGCGTACCCGCCAGCGGATTGATTATGAGCCTGATAGGGACCATGATTATAGCAAGGAAAGCCCGTCGATGGTAGAGATTGAGCCGGAGCATTTCATTTACTGCTCACCATCAGAACTTGAGAAATATAAGGCAATGATATAGTATAGCTATAAATCCCTTGCCATTTATGGTGGGGGATTTTTATGAGGGAAAAAGCTTGTGTATTAGAAAAAAATAGATTATAATCATAAGCAATATTAAGAAGTAGAAAGGGTGACCTTATGAAAATTATTGTTGACAGTTCTTGTGACTCTGATCAGGCATTGCTCAAAAAGGAAGATTTGAAGTTAAATTACATTCCGTTTAGTCTGCTTTTGGATGACGAGCACGTTATTGATGACGAGCGTTTTGAGATTGGTTCATATATAGAAAAAATGCGTAAGGCAATATCAGTTAAAACCGCTGCACCCAGCCCGGAGCTTTATTTGAACCAGATGCGCGGCGGGCATGACAGCTTTACTATTACCATTTCTTCGCCTTTGAGCGCATCCTACAGCAATGCCATGGTTGCGAAGCAAATGTACGAAGATGAAGGCGAAAGCGGAAAAGTACATGTTTTTGACTCCAGAAGTGCCTCCGCCGGGCCTATACTTATCGCGCTCAAAATTAATGAGCTTATAAAGCAAAAACTCAGCTTTGAAGACATAGTAGAGACTGCACAGGAGTATATAGACAGCCTAAGCACATATTTTGTGCTGGAAAGATATGATAATCTGGTCAAAAACGGCCGCATAAACGCTTATGTGGCGAAGGTTGCCTCACTTTTGAGCGTCAGACCTGTGTGCGCTGAGGTTGACGGCAAGCTCGCAATGGTTGACAAAGCCATGGGCACCAGTAAAGCACTCGCTAAAATCGTCAAAAGAGTTGTTGAAGATAAGACAGTTGACTTTGAAAAAAGAATACTTGCTATAGGGCATGTAAGATGCTTAGACAAAGCCGTTCAGCTCAAAGACGAGATATTGAAGCAAGTGAAGTTTAAAGACTACGTGATAGTTGAAGCAAGAGGGCTTTGCACGACCTATGCGGACGATGGCGGGATAATTGTTTCGTATTAGGGATTGTTAATATAAAGAAAAACTTGAGGAGGCTGATAACTATATCAGCCTCTTGTTGTAGGGATTTATCAGATTTTGGTTTGATTTTTGTAGGGTGGAGCTTGCATTGCACTGTTCGTCGCGCATAGCAGGTTGGGCAGTGAATGAGCTGATAATTACGCCACTGGGAGTCGGAGCCCACAATGACGATAGAGTGGTCTTGTATGCAAGTGAAGGCTCGTTCATGCCGCATGCATTCATACATTTTGTGTCAACTACTTTTCAGGCACTATATCTTTCGCCTAATCCAAATCGGCTAAAAGCTCCAGTGCTACATCCAAAGCTTCCCATTCATTAACCCAAATGTCAGGCCACAGGACTTGTGGGTCAGCTTCGAGGTCAATACGGTTGAGACTGGTATAGGTCGAGCGAATACGGATGCCCGAGAGTGGCAAATCAATATTAAGCACAGTACCACTCACTGCGGGGCCGGACGAGGGCGGCTCGCCAATAACTACGCCAAATCCGCTGTCTACGATATATCCGGCAAACATAGGAGCTGCGCTGAAAGAATACCTGTTTACCAAGACCACTATGAAAACGCCATATGGGTTTTCGGGGTTCGTATGCGGTGGCGAAAAAACGATACCCTCGTCCAGAAGCTCTTCATACCTTATGGGAGAGAAAGAAGCCCTCAGGTGCTCTTCGACAAAGGGACGTATCTGCTCGCCTATGCGTATATAGTTTCCAGGTACAGGAACTACCATTCCCATAGCCAGAAGCAGCTCATGTGCAAAAAATGTAAAACCACCGGGATTGTTGCGCAAATCAATTATGAATTTGCGAGCTCCATCATCCATCGCGCCCCGAATAACTTGAATAAGTTCAGCGGTGCGAGCCTCATTCACAATTAGCGTGTAGAGCCTTATGTATACAATATCACCTTTATGCTCATAGCTGAATTCAGGGTAAATACGAGAAACTCTATAATTCGAGGGATGGTCTTCCGTGAACATCACGAACTTATGGGTAAGTGTACCACCATCCGGATATTCCTGCCAAAGGCTAAGTTCTGTTGTTAGCCTACCATTATAAGTTATTAACTGTGCTCCGGCTCTTCTAAGCATCAGTTCATAACGTGAATATCGGCTATGATTGCGTAGTCTTCCGAATTCATTGTATCGTGCATAGTAAGTATCCACAATATCAAAAATGATTTCAATACAAACCCCGCCAATACCGATAACCTCATAGTTTGTTATAACCCCATTTTCATCAGCTAGAAACATGCCATAAGGGCGGGCTATAAAGGTGAGATCAATGAAGCTTCCGTCTTGAAAAAGTCCTTGGCGTGTAGTAAATGTACGCCCTAGATGCCCGTCCCCTAAAGGAGCCAAAAATCGCTGAGTAGCTAGAACAAACTCAGTATGAGTCATTTGCTCTGATGTGTGCCGTAAATATTCTTCACGCAAAGCCTCATAACCTATATACAAACGGCCCTCTAAAATGAACATAGGATGGGTTGTTTCTAGTTCAGACACCAAAAATTCGGCATCAGAAGCAAAAGGCCGACTGATACCTGTGATAGGCTCACAGTAAGGAGCCGGCAGGTTCTCACGCAAAGTTACGGACGGTCTTACACTAAGTCGTATAGGTGGCTCTGAAAGAGGGGGGAACTGTGAATCTGGTGATAGCTCGAAGGATGAATTTGCCGCATTATTAGCATTAACTCCTTCCTTGTAATACTCAACTTTTTCTGCATTTGTATTACAAGCGTTAAGTCCAATAGCAATTATTATTCCAAATGCTACGAGCCATAATTTTCTCATGCGACCTCCTAGTTTCTAATACCTACTTATTCCCCTCCAGCCACTTCATAGCCATGCTTGTGTACATTGCGGCACCCGACTGCAGCGCGCGCTCGTCGTAGCGCACCAGTGGGTGGTGCCCGCCGTACATATAGCCATCTTTCTCGCAACCCGCCACAAGACCTGTGGCCACGGCCGGCACAAGCTGGCTTATGTATGCGAAGTCTTCACTTCCGGCGCCCCTGGCCTCTTTCGGCGCGATCTCACTGACATTTATTACTCTGTTTTCACCAAATACATCCTTGGCATAGCCAAGAAGCTCATAAAACAATTTCTCGTCGTTTATAATTGACGGCGTGCTCATGAGATACGTGAACTTGGATTCTGTCCTGAAAATTTTAGCAGTACCCTCGACAATTTCTTCAATCCTCTTGAGGATGAATTTCCGCACCTCAGGGTCAAAAGTCCTGATAGTTCCTTGCATGAGCGCGGTGTCGGGGATTATATTTGTTGCTGTGCCGCCTACTATATTGCAAATATTTATAACAATTTCATCGCTTGGCGCGACTTCTTTAGCATAGATTTCTTGGAGATTGATAAGTATATGTGCGGCAGTGGTAAGCGGGTCGATACAGACTTGAGGCCTTGCACCGTGGCCGCCTTTGCCTTTGAGTTCTATCTTGAACCCATCTGACGAAGAGTTCGCGGTGCCCGGCGTGGAGAACATCACTGTACCCGGCGGCAGCTCTTTGTCAACTCTAACATGAATCATCATAGCCGCGTCAACCTTCGGATTTTCCATAAGCCCGTCATCTATCATGGCTTTCGCGCCCCAAAGCGTTTCCTCGGCAGGTTGGAACATGAGCTTGATCTGCCCTTCAATCTTATCTTCGTTTTCTTTGAGAATTTTTGCTGCACCCAGGAGCATTGCTGTATGAAGATCGTGTCCGCAAGAGTGCATATGAGGGGTTTTGGACTTGAAAGGCTCATCAGTTTCTTCAGCCATTGGCAATGCATCCATGTCAGCTCTTATCATGAACGTTTTGCCGGGCTTTTTGCCTACGACAGCCACGACTCCGCTTTTTGCTATTTGCTTTGGCTCATATCCCATCTCTTTGAGCCTCTCAATCACATAAGCGCTTGTAAGGGGGAGTTCGTTATGTATTTCCGCGTTTTCATGGAAATATCTTCTGTGGGCAACCATTTCCTCTTGAATCTCAGCAGCGCGTTTTAAAATAAAATCCATATACAACCACTCCTTCTTCATGATATACTTTTGATAGATTCATACATTTTCGTGAAAAGCACGAAAATGCACTTAAAAAACTGAAAATTACTACGGCATAATTTCATACGCTTCGCGTATGGCTTGACGACGACGTCGATCTCAGTTTATTATAATACACCAGAAGGAGGAAAGCAAATGCCAAATAAGTCAGTTGTTTATGAAAGCATCCAAGGGTTAATCGACACTAAAAAAGAAAAGTTCCTCAAAGTTTCTGATCTGTTGTGGGACTATGCTGAAACGCGGTTTGTAGAATACAAGTCGGCAGACCTTATTGCAGAAGTACTTGAAGAAGAGGGTTTTGCGGTCGAGCGCAATGCTGGCGGTGTTGAAACCGCTGTAATAGGTACATGGGGTCAAGGAAAGCCTGTGATCGGCTTCATGGGCGAATATGACGCGCTTGCGAATTTAAGTCAAGTAGCCGGTGCAGTGACAAAACAGCCTATCGAAGAGGGCAAGCCCGGCCAAGGCTGCGGCCACCACTTGCTCGGCGCAGGTGCTCTCATGGCGGCTGTGGCGCTCAGGGATTATATGAAAGAGCACTCTTTGCCCGGCACGATTAAGTTTTTGGGCTGTCCGGCTGAAGAAGGCGGTTCAGGCAAGACTTATATGATTCGTGGCGGTGCTTTTGAAAATATCGATTTTTGCCTCACCTGGCATCCCGGCGCTGATAATAACATGTTTGTATCCAGCACCCTTGCCAATATTCAGGTCTATTTCCACTTCAAGGGGCGCTCGGCTCACGCGGCAGGTTCACCGGAAAATGGCCGCTCAGCACTTGACGCTGTCGAGCTTATGAACGTAGCCAGCAACTATTTGAGAGAGCATGTGCCCACAACTTCACGATTCCATTACGCCATAGTAAATGCGGGCGGCACAGCTCCAAATGTTGTACAGGCAGAGGCGTCTGTTTTATATCTGGTTCGCGCACCGAAAATGGCCGGAGCTAAAAATATCTATGAGCGCATCTGCAAAATAGCTCAGGGCGCCGCGCTTATGACTGAAACAGAGGTTGAGATTGATTTTGACAAAGCCTGCTCCAATTACATACCAAATCAAACGCTTGGTGCACTCATGTATGAGGTTATGACAGACTTAGGCGCGCCCAAGTTTGACGCGGAAGATATGGAGTTTGCAGCCAAGCTCAGAGCTACTCTCTCCGAAGGCGAAAGGAACAAAAGCGTAGGCAAAACCTACAATGTAGAAGACTGGATGGAGCTTGAAGAAGCACATGATGCTGAGCCTTTGGCAACGTTCATCCATCCATATCACCCTGAATTCAAGAATGTCGCAAGCCCAGGCTCAACTGACGTTGGCGATGTTAGCTGGGTGACGCCTACTGTCCAATTCTACTGCGCCACAGCACCGAAAAACACCTCTGCGCACACATGGCAATGGGTGAGCTCAGGTAAGAGTGGCATGGCCCACAAAGGCACTGTGCGTGCAGCTGAGATAATGGCGGCCACTGCTCTACTAGCCTATCAAAACCCTGAGATTATCGAGAAAGCAAATGCTGAATTAAAGAAGACTCTTGAGAAGACTCCGTATGAGAATCCAATTCCTGCACACGTGCAGCCAAGGATTGTGTAGTTGGCAGGTAGAGAGTAGTAGAGTGTATTTTGAGCGGGGCTACGCGCATTGCTCGACTATTATAGATGGTGAATAGCATTATAAAAAAATCCCCTGCCTTGCAACTTTTTGGAATTGCAGGGTAGGGGGTAGTATCACACGCACATATCCATTTCTTTTAACAATTTCTTCAAAGCCTTCTTTTCAATCCGAGAAACATAAGACCTGGAAATTTTTAGTGAACTAGCGATTTCACGCTGAGTTAGCTCATCGTTCCCATTGAGCCCATATCTGAGTTTAATTACCGTCTGTTCCCTAGGTCTCAACACTTTTTTCAACTTATCATAAAGAAGAGCAACCTTTATTTTCAGTTCGATTTCGTCTTCAATACTCTTGTCTGTATCGGCCAGCTTATCCTCAATTTTGACCTCGTTGCCATCACCATCCACGCCAATAGTGTCCTGGAGATAGATATCATTGTTATGTTTTTTTGATGAGCGAATGCTCATTAGTATTTCATTTTCTATGCACTTAGCAGCATACGTTGCCAATTTGGTTTTGTGTCCCAGCTTATAGGTGTTGACGCCTTTTATAAGGCCGATTGTGCCTATCGAAATTAGCTCAGATGCATTGTCTGGGTTTTGGTTTGAGTATTTTTTTGCTATATGTGCTACTAGCCTTAGGTTGTGTACGATAAGTTTGTTTTTTGCTTCCATGTCGCCGTTGTTATAGTCTCTTAGATATTTTTCTTCTTCATCTGCTGTGAGTATTGCGGGAAAAGAGTTGCCCCCGGTTATATAAGAGGTAAGTGAAAAAATAGATGCAATCAAAAACAGCACAGAAGTTCCCCCCACATCGTCGTTTTACATGTTATGCGATGGGGAGAAAATGTGTGCCTGTATGAGTGTTTAAATTTTTTTTACTTACTAGACTATGCTTACTCTATTTGGATTCAGCTTAATCAGCCATAGAACCTTTTATTTTGAGCGCTACTTACCTAGAATAAACTTCATGATCTTCTTATCTTCAGCCGCCGGATTCAGTCTTAATACTTGCTCTTTAATGGCAGCACAGGCATCTTCAGCGTTTATTTTAGCCGATTTATCAATCATTTCTTCGCCGAAAAAGCGCTCTGTGGTACAAAATACCCCTGACGCCCAGCTGTATTCGTCGCCCTTTTGTGATATCTTTTGTTGACTGCCGCACATAGTTAGGAACATTCCCATTTGAAGCTCTATTAAGGCTCTGTCAAAGGCTGATTTTTCTTCTTTGGTAAATCCGGCCAATTGCTTGACTGTGTGCGAAGGTATAAAGCCATGTTCGTAAACAACATCATAAATGCGTTTGGAAAAATGGCTCATATTACCATCATCATAAGCTTCTTTGAAGGAGTGTCCGCTGCGCCGCGCCGCCAGAAAGTAGTGATACCAGTCTCTTGTGATATAGCCACTCTTTTTGAAAAACAATTTCGCATAAGCAATGTCATCTCGCTCTTCCAAAACCCGTATGCGCCACTCCCAAGGGTCGGTGTCAGGGTCTCCTGTGTGCCACCGTACGGGAGTTTCATGTGGTGCAGTATCGTTCCATCCCCATGGGATGACGGCATAGATGCCGTCGTCGCTGCCTCCGCCCATAGAAAATCCGGACTTGAGCAATGCCTCTATAAAATCGTTAAAGTTACGAACCATAGTTACATGTCCTCCTGTTGATTTGCCTGATATTAATATATTGCTGCTTTTGAAAGTGGTCAGTGCATAGCAGGGCGCTTATCCGCATGAAGTATTGTATAGCATGCTACGTGACAACTGTATGTCGTGTTGCGGCATGCTCGAAAAATATTTCATGCCTATACCCACTTGCCCCAGCAAACATAATCCTTATCCCTGCGTTCTTCCTGTTCCAGCTCTTTTTTACTCTTGCGGCTGGTCATGATAAGAACATGCTTTGCGCGAGTCATCGCAACATACAGCACCCGAATCTCTTCTTCCAGGCGTCGAGCCGCTTTTTCAGCGAGCAGATGTTGGTATTTCTTACTTGGCGATGAGCGCCCTGCGATATTCCCCAGAGCAAATATCTTATCATTCCGGTCAATCACATAGTCCGGCTCTGCCCTTTTTCGCATCAGATTTCGATCTATATTAGGAATTATGACAATAGGCAGAGACAGGCCCTTTGCTTTATGGATGGTTAAAAGTGTAACTTTACCTCCATGTTGATCAGGCTCAGAACTATGCGCCTCATCCTCTTCAGAGTCTGACTCGATCATTGCCTCCAGATACTCGAGAAAGTCAAGAGGTTGCGCGTGTGTGCGGGCACGCATATCATTGGCCATATCTTTCAATTTCCAGAGATTTGCTATGGCTTGATGGTCTTGCTGCGAGTAGTAATAATCTATTATCCCGGATTCTTGGTATATGTACCCTAATATTTCGTCGATTAATTCTTCTCTGAAAATCAGGCCCAGTTTATCCAAAAAGAGCCTGAATGGCTGCTCTGTTTCGCCCTTTACTATAGCATGATAATAATCGGTGAATATAAGCTCTTTTAAATGAGCATCGGTTTTATAGATAATTGCGCTGAATAACTTGCATGTGTCAATGATTTCCGGTTTCGCGAAAAAGCTCTGCCCGGCGAGAGCCACGCTTGGGATTCCGCTTTGCCTGAGCCTACCGGATATTTGTCTGAGTTCGTAATTTGTGCGGCAAAGTATGAATATGTCCTCATAGTTTATCTTTTTGTCGTGTAAATACTCATTTGTCAAGCCCGCTACGATCCTGGGAACGCTGTCTTCGTATGACACTCGGAAGTAGTTAGTGTTCGCCGCGGGTGCGGCTTTTAATTTGTCTGTTTTCGCAAGGGGGACTTGAGGGAACGAGAGTTGCCGCCCCTTGTGTATAAATGGCTTATCAAAAACACTATTGATTTTCATAAGCAGCGCTTGATCTGTTCTAAAATTTTCGTTAATATAAAAATCATCAGGACCGTGGTGAGATTGCATTATATTCTTTGCCTCTTTCGAACACTCAATATCTGCGCCTCTAAAGGCGTAGATAGACTGCTTTTCGTCACCTATGAGAAAAACTTTGACTCCGGTGTTGATGAGTATCCGGACAATATCCAACTGGCTTCTGTTCGTATCCTGGAACTCGTCGATGAATAGATATTTGTACTCAGAGGCAACGCTTTTTGCGACTTTTTCATCCCCAAGCAATCTGACGGTTATTGATATCAAATCATTCAGTGTCATGGTGTCATCATGCTGTTTGCTCTGTTCGAGCCTTTCGTAGACCTCTATGCATAGGCTAAGCAGTTTCGACTCCAGAAGGACCCAGAAATCATGGTCGGCCCTGTTTTTTACAATATAATCCATGTCTGGAGCCGTGCCGTGGTTGTAGCAGTCTCGTAAAATATCCCTTATAATTTGGCTCAATCTATACCTTGGGACTCTTTCAAACAAAGCCTCATCCGTGCTTGACAGCACTTCTTCAATCAGTGTGCTTAGTTCGCGCTTATACGACTTGATTCTAAAGTTTGGCGAAAAGCCTATGCTTAGCCCATATTTTCTTAGCAGTCTGTAACAAAAGCTATGTATGGTCGATATAGCAAATATGTTGTCCGATTCCAGTAGCTGCTGCCACTTGTCCTGTTTTTTGGCATCCTTATTGTCCACGGAGTGCCGCCACTCGTTATAAACCCGCTCTTTGAGCCTGTTTTTCATTTCATCTGTGGCTTTATTGGTGTATGTGATAATAGCGAATTGCGCATCGCCGGGACAAGACTCATTCTCCAACAAATAGACAATTTTATTGATGAGAACCTCTGTCTTGCCTGTGCCCGGTCCCGCTGTCAGATACCGTGGAAAGTTTGTGTCGGATATAATGCTCATTTGACGCTCGGTTGGTTTTATCGTTAAATCAGCTTTCGCGCTCATTTCCACGCCTCCTTGAAAAAACTTTGACTACATCTCTTTCACGGCAAATATCCCTGACAGGACAATATATGCAATATCCGCTTACAGCGGCTTTTGCTTCTGCAAAGTTATAACTTCTTATCTCTTCTACAAGAGCATTTGTCCTTACCAATCCATCTTTAGCAAACTTTGCAGAGCCGCTGCCAAATTGAATATTAATTTTTTGTATGATTCGAGAAGTTAGGCGTATCCTGTCCGATTGTGGGTTGCCCGCCGCGAGTTCTTCTATGATATCCGCATAATGCTTAGGAATAGCTTTTTTTGAATAGTTCGTTCTTGATACGAGATAATGCGTCCAAAAGTCGCTTTGCTGGAGTCTGTCAAAGTCGCCGTGCTTTATATTTATGTCGTAACAAAGCGCCAAGTCATACCCATTCCCACGCCATTTTTTAGGCTGCTTTCTGAGGACGGTGAAAGTTCCGCTTTTATTTTTCTTTGCGACTTCGTAGCGAATGAAGCTTTCTAGCTTGTTGTGGACTGCAAACTTTATGTCCTCCATCTCAGTTGAGGAAAATGAGGAAAAAGCGGGCATATGTCTATCAAATAAGCGCTCAAGTAAATCTGACAAAACATTTAAGCATTCATCACTTGCAACCAAATAGGTCTTTTTAGTTCGCTCGTTGTATTCTACAAATTTGTCCATCAAATCAGCAAACAGCACAGCCTGAAAATAATGTTTTAATTGAAAGCTATTACGGTAGCTCACACCCGCACCTGAGTGCTTGTGGAAGTATAGCTTCGGACATAGTTTGAATGTGGCCAGCTCATGCAGATCATAGCCGGGTTTGCTCTTAAGGTGAATGTATGGAGCTGGGTTGACGAATGGCTTAGAGTCTGGGTTTTCATAAGTGTTTCCGCTATCAATTAAAAGCTCATTAAAATCTACGTCGAATGCAGTTCTTACTTCGTCATAGATAGGGGAGTGGGTGAACTTTGTGCCGCTACTCGTACAAGTTATGACTAGCTTCTCAGTTGTAAAACTCAACACATTTTTGAGATGCTGCTTCCGGCAATGATTCAGCTGTGATAAAACAGAAGCCGGAAGTATTTTTGTTATATTCTCTGAGAAAGGGAATGCTTGTCGGTAACGGTGCGCGTCGTTCTCTGCTCCCATGAGAAATACTTGTTTGTACTTTTTCGTGTTTTGCGGGCCTATCAGTGCTAGAGTGGACTCTGTATTTGCCTCGTGTTCCGCTTCATAATCATCTAACCTGTTCATTAAATACCTGAAGAAATCTGCGGCATCCATTTCTCCAAGCATAGGGCTTTCATGAAAGCCTGCCAGAACATTACACAGCCTGTGTATTGTAAGCTGCTCTTTTTGCGACTCCTGATCAGCTTCACTCGGCATTTTCGCAGCGCTCATAACAGCATCCCGCAGCATCTTAATGTGCACATCAACGGTTGCTGTAATATCAATCGTCTCCAGTGTTTGCTTTATTTCTTGTGCCAGCTTATACAAAAACTCCAAGCTGCTATTTTTGATTTTGACTATTGGGTGAAATTTATATAAAGAATCGGCGTCAATCTTCTTTTTTAGCTCTTGGATGCTATTAATCTCAGCAATCCATTCTTCAACTTTTACCTTGCCTTCAAAAAACATCTTGACAGAGCTAAACTCGCCGATATAGCTATCCCATTTTTCGCCATCACTGTAACCCGGGTTTGAGTATAGAACTTGCTTAAAGCCGCGTACGCTCATGCCGCTAGTTGCAAGTGAGTATATCCCGGAGACATACTGCCATGCAGGATATGACCTAATACTGCGCGGCGGTGCGAGCACACGAACGCTATTGAACCCGGATTTTTTTAAGGCTGTATTTATTATATGAGCATATTTAATGCGCCCTTGATTATCCGGGAGAGCTATCGCAATGTCAGTCGTCAATGCTGAGTGGAGTGCGGTTATGTCGCCGTGTAGGGGAGCTAGATAGTCACTTATACGCTTTGCTATGTACTCAATCTCCGCCTCCTTGTTTGGAAAGGGTGCTGTAAGCTCCAGGCTACCATCGCTGAGCTTGATGCCTTCGTTAGGAGGTGTATAAACTTTTGGGTAGATGCTTCGTAAATAGTCAAGCGCAGTGTTGCACTCGACTTCTTCTGACGGAGACGCGGCAAAACTCTCATTCAATTTTATTTTGTCAATCGACAACCCATACTGGCTTAATCGTTCTGTAAATTGATTATATAAAGAAATAGCATCACTCTCTACGGAGCCATGCTCTTTTTCTGTCTCGTCCGGGCTGTCAAGTCCTGTTATGTCGTTTAACATCAAAACTTCGTATAGCTTGAACAAGTCATCTCTTATGTTTGTAAAAACGCGGGCGCTCTCGCTGTCATCAAAGTTCCGGATGAGCTTATCCAGCAGATATTTTTGCCCCGCCCTACTTATCGCTTTACCGCCTGAGTCTTGAAAAGACTTTGCGGCGTTTTCACAGCGATGCATGGCATGTTCCTCCCGGGTATTTCAATAATGGATATGCGGGCAATCGACTATAAAGCCTATTGCCCCAGAGTGAAGACAAAGCCTTCACTCTGGTCGAAAAAATGGCATTGCCATTTTTTCGAGGAGCTTAGTGTATGAATTCGCTTGCAAGGCTTTGCTACGCAATCCCTTGCGGTCAGCGAATTTCCCTCAGCCAGGCAAAGCCTGGCTTGCGGATTTAATTCAGGAAACCTGGGGTTTCCTGAACCCTTCCTATGCCATGCAAATGGGTTTGTCTACAATCTGAGGCAGTAAGCTATAAAGCCTATTGCCCGCTTGCCTCTACCCTAGCCAAATACATAGTGTTTCTTGACCGGCGCTGTAACCTTCCACACACAAGACAAGCCTTTAGGAAATGTTACTAAATCACCCACACCAAAGGTCACACTCTTTCCCTCATACAGTACTGTTACCTCGCCTTCGATAAGCAGGCAAGTTTCCTCGCTGTCATAGTGCCAGTCAAACTCGGACACATCACAGCCCCATGTGGGTTTTGTGCTCATTTCCAGTTTTTCAGCCTCAGTGGCTTTTATAACTCTTATGTCCATTACATATGCTCCCCTCTAATAGTCATGTACTCCTGCCACGTCTATCTCATGAGCTTCAGTAACCTTGTTTACAGCATCAAAATCATCCTCTGAAACTCTCACGGCAAGTCCACATGACGCACTCAAATGCCTTGGGACGGGTATAATCTTGACCTGATATCCCAAGTCTTTCAGCGTTTTCTCCATAAGCAGAGCATGATGGGTGGAGTGGAAGGTGAACAATTTGAACTTATCCATGAGCCCCCCACTATACATTAAAGCGGAAAAGTATAATGTCGCCGTTTTGCACGATGTACTCTTTGCCCTCAAGCCTGACGACACCTGCCTCTTTTGCGGCATTATATGTTCCCAAGCGAATAAGATCATCATAGTGGACGACCTCTGCTCTGATAAAACCTCGCTCTATGTCCGAATGGATTTTGCCTGCGGCGTGCTGTGCCTTTGTGCCATTTACTATCGTCCATGCCCTTACTTCTTTTGGCCCGGCCGTGAGGAAAGATATCAATCCTAAAAGATTGTAGCTTGCTTTAATAAGCTTCTCAAGGCCTGTGCCTTCTACGCCTAAGTCTTGCAAAAACTCGCGCTTTTCATCATCTTCCATCTGCCCTATGTCTTCTTCGATCTTGGCACATATTGCAAAGGCTTCTTCGCCGGTTGATTCTGCAACTTTTACAACAGCCTCGACATATTTATTGCCCGCAGGATCCAGCAAATCATCCTCGCCTATGTTCATAGCATAAATCATAGGCTTGTCCGTCAATAAATTAAACGAGGGCAGGATTTTTTTGTCCATTTCGGTAAGCTCGGCGCTTTTCGCGGGGCGTCCTTCATCAAGTGCTGCCTTGAGTCTTTTAAGAAGGTCCAGCTCATGCAAAAGAGACTTATCCACTTTTGCCAATTTCTCTGTCTTTGCATAGCGCTTATCCACCGTATCCATATCAGCAAAAACCAGCTCGAGATTGAGCGTCTCTATGTCGCGCTCAGGGTCTATATCGCCATCAACATGCATAATATTCTCGTCTTCAAAGCACCTGACAACATGGACAATCGCATCTACCTCGCGAATGTATGAGAGGAATTGGTTACCAAGGCCTTCGCCTTTACTGGCGCCTTTGGCGAGACCTGCAATGTCCACGAACTCAATGGAAGCATGAGTTATTTTTTTTGCGGTGTATATCTTATCAATTTCATAAAGCCGCTCATCCGGCACCTCAACGATGCCTGTATTTGGCTGAATTGTTGAGTACATGTAATTTGCGGCGTCCGCAGCGGATTTGGTGAGCGCATTAAATATGGTGCTCTTACCTACGTTAGGCAGCCCCACTATTGCTAATTTCATCAGTTAAGTCTCCTTTACCTCTTTTTTCCTAAAAAATATCCAATCACCAGGCCCTTTAAAAGTGCGCCAAGCAAAGCGATTACGCTAAAAGCTATGATCATTTCTAGTGGGATACTGTATTCTTGCTCATACTTTTGCATCGCTGTTTCTTTTTTTCTGCGGGTTGCGACACCCCTTCTACGTCCTGTCATGAGAGTACCTCCTATATGCTATACTGCTTTAACTTGTAAAGCAACACAAGTCAAAGCAGAGGGATTGCTCACTATAAAAATATACCACAATTTTGCATATTACAAAAGCCTATCTTGTAATTTGTGTAAATTTTCTTTATTATATACTATATACTAAACTCCTCCAAGAACAATAGCACACTGTAGCTTGAAATGATACGTTATTGCTCCCGGAGGAATTCAGTAATACAACCATATCTCACATAGGCAGGTATTTTATGAAATCCCATCAATTATACTACACGGATCCTTATATGAAAAGTTTTAAAGCTCGCGTGCTCTCATGCAGACCGGTGAGCGAAGGTTATGAAATAATTCTTGAACAGACAGCATTCTATCCGGAAGGCGGCGGCCAGCCTGCTGATACGGGGTATATTGGGGAATGCCAAATCACACATGTCAAAAACACAGCCGAGGGCATAGTTCATATTGGTGATATTCCACTTGAAGAGGGGATGGAGTATGACGCGGGAATCAATTGGGAAAAGCGCTTTGACCATATGCAGCATCATACCGCTGAGCATGTTGTTTCGGGTGTAATTCATAAGCTTTATGGTGCTGATAATGTAGGATTCAATATAGGAGAACAGCATATTACTATAGATTTTAATGTTGAGCTTAGCTACGAAGATATCGAAAATATCGAGATTTTATCCAATGAGGCAGTTTTGAAGAACTTACCTGTGAATGTTGAATACTTTGACAGCACGCCGCCTTTTAGCTACAGAAGCAAAAAAGAGCTCAAGGGAACTATAAGAATCGTAAGTGTAGAGGATTATGATATCTGTGCCTGTGCAGGAACACAGCTTGCTAGAACAGGTGAAATAGGCATTATAAAAATAATATCTGTACAAAAATATAAATCCGGCAGCCGCCTGTATTTGCTGTGCGGACAGCGGGCACTTAGGGACTATCAGGCGAAAGATAATAGCATCAGAGCTATATCCACATTGCTTTCAAGCAAGCCCTATGAGACCTTTGATCATGTCATAAAGCTTCATGAAGAGAAAGAAGCCCTGAGATTTGAGCTTCTTTCGACCAAATACACGCTCATTGATATGAAATGTGAGAAGTTTGCTCCGGCTGATAAAATATTGATTTTCGAAGACGATTTGTCCGGCGAAGAGATGAAGAGATATATAACAAATCTGTCGGAAAGGGTTGGAAGTATAGCTGTTTTCTCAGGCTGTGACATAAACGGATATCGTTATTTGATTACATCAAGCGTAATTGATTTACCTGCTTTTATAAAGGGCATGAATACGGAGCTAAATGGCAAGGGTGGAGGCGTAGGCATAGCCGGAGGCCATATCCGCGCTTCCAAATCTCAGATAGATGAGTTTTTTACTACTTTTTAAGGAGGATTAGTATATGCACCGGGAAATGAGAAGAAAAGATCGCCAAATCACGCATGATGAGGCAATGGAGCTGCTCAAAAACGCTGAATACGGTACGCTGGCAACAGTTAATGCTGACAACATGCCATATGCTGTGCCACTAAACCATGTCGTGGATAATAACACTATATATTTTCATATGGCGAGGCAAGGGCAGAAACTTGAAAATATAATGAAAAACCCTAATGTTATGTTCACGGTTATAGGAACAACAGAGCCTGTGAAGGAAGAAGACAGCTATTCAACCTTCTTTGAGAGTGCTATGGCCTTTGGCAAGGCGCGCATTGTGGAAGATTTAGATGAGGGTAAGCGCGCACTGTACATTTTGACTGAAAAATATTTTCCAAATGATATGGACATGTTTGAAAAGAGTACGACCGGCGACTGGATGGCAAGACTTTATGTAATAGCTATGGACATCGAACATGTTAGCGGCAAGGCGAAAAGAAAAATATAAATTAAGAGCCGGATAAATCCCAAAACGAAAGGAGCAACAAATTATGTCATTACCAAAAAACGCGAAGCCAAACACTATCTTACTGCATGCAGGTTATGAGCCTGATCCGGCTACAGGATCATGTGCCGTTCCTATTTACCAGACTTCTGCTTATGCGTTTAGAGACGCGCAGCATGCTGTTAATTTGTTTAGCCTAAAAGAAAAGGGCAACATCTATACTCGTTTGATGAATCCCACAAATGACGTTTTTGAGCAGCGTATTGCGGCACTTGAGGGCGGAGTAGGGGCGCTTGCGTTTGCCTCGGGGCATGCCGCTATAATGGGCGCCATATGCAATATTGCGGGAGTTGGCGATGAGATAGTCAGCTCCGCGACGCTCTATGGCGGTACTTATAATATGTTTTCACACACACTGCCACGTATGGGTATTAATGTGAAATTTGCCGCGGGAGGCACAGCTGAGAACTTTGAGAAGGCGATTACGCCAAACACCAAGGCCTTATTTGCTGAAACTATAGGCAACCCCAAAATAGATGTTTTGGATATAGAAAAAGTTGCAAACATTGCGCATAAGCATGGAATACCTCTCATAATAGACTCTACTTTCTCACCATACATATGCCGTCCGATTGAATTCGGGGCGGATATTGTGCTTCACTCAGTCACAAAGTTTATCGATGGAAACGGAACAAGCATGGGAGGGGTCGTAGTGGATGCCGGCAAATTTGACTATGGCAACGGCAAATTCCCGCTTATGTCAGAGCCTGATCCCAGCTATCACGGCCTTAAGTTCAGCAACTTGGGCGAACTTGCGTTTATTACACGTTTGCGCACACAAATTATGCGCGATATGGGCGCGTGCCTTGCGCCTTTTAACAGCTTTTTGTTCATCAATGGGCTTTCCACGCTCCATCTTCGTATGGAACGCCACAGCCAAAACGCTCTGGCAGTTGCAAAATATTTAGAGAATCATGAGCAGGTAGCCTGGGTAAGCTATCCCGGCCTTGAGAGCCATCCTGACCATGCTCTGGCAAATAAATATTTGCCAAACGGCGCAGGGGCTATCATGGCATTTGGCATAAAGGGCGGTCTGGAAGCAGGGCGCAAATTTATCGATGCACTTCAGATGTTTACGCTTGCCGCTAATGTTGGAGACGCGAAGTCTCTTGTAGTGCATTCCGCAAGCACGACTCATTCGCAGCTCACGCCGGAGCAGAGGCTGTCCACAGGCACCACCGATGATTTGATAAGGTTGTCTGTTGGGATAGAGGATATAGTGGATATTATTAATGACTTGGAGATAGGACTTAAGGCGGCTAAGTAATAGCTTGTCAGTGCAATATTTCGATTCTCCCTGGACAAGTTGACATTAGTACAGGCTTTTGATATACTGCAATTGGTAATAATATAGATTAAAGAGGTGAGCCGTCCGGCGTCATTTGATATTGCATAATCAGCAATATGAGTGAAGCACGGAACTGATAGAGAAAGCATAATCGAATACGAAAAAAGATAGTCCATTAGTGACCTTTTTTTAGTATGCAAATTATGTTTCAATCTGTCATTCCGCGTCTCATCAGCCTAGATTTTTGAAGCTGTGGAATGAATTATATTCCACGGCTTTTTTATTTTGATGAAGAATTAATGTCTATGCTATTACCAATTAAAAATTACTATATTTATAAGGAGCACATAAATAAAACATGAAAGAACATCAATTTTTACAAGACATTCAAGAACTAAATATAATCATTGGCTTGGCAAGTCCAAATGGAAACAACTACAAAGAGCGTTTGCATAAACATCAACAGATGCTTGATTATTACATAGCAATTAAATCGATCATAAAAAGATTATCAACAAAGCGGACATTATACTTATATGATTGTGGCTGCGGAAGAAGCTATCTGTCTTTTTACTTAAATTATCATTTGCAAAAAGACGGTTTCAACAATATAGCATTCATCTGTATTGACTCCAACAAAGATTTGATCGAGCTGTGCAGGCAAACTGCATCAGAAATGAAAATGACCAACATGACATTTTATGATTCTAATATTGCTGATTTTGATTTGCCCGAAAAACCTGATATTGTTTACAGCTTACATGCGTGTGATACTGCGACGGATCAGATGATTTATAAAGGCATTGTGGAAAACGCCAAATATATTCTCTCAGTTTCTTGCTGCCAGCATACCATGAGGAAGCAGATGAAAAATCACCCATTGGCTATGGTATCCCGCCATAAGCCGTACAAGGAAAGATTAGCGGATATGATATCTGACTCGCTAAGAGTGCTTATTTTAGAATCATACGGCTACAAAGTGACGGTGTATGAGTTTGTATCAGCTACGCATACACCCAAGAATATTATGTTGAAATGTGAAAAAGTTGGACAGGTATACGAAAAGGCAGCGCTGGCTGTGAATGAATATGAAAAATTGGCTGAGTTGTTTAATATGCATCCGATGTTGAAGGTTTATTTGCAAGAATAAACCTAAGAGCTGTTTACACTGATTAAAGCCGTATAAAACGGTTGTAAATGCAACCATTTTGTACGGCTTTTTGTATATCGTTCATATTCATTTTGCTCTGATGAGCAATCTTTTATCTAGCTCTCCAAATACAACATAATCAGTTTATACGCACTCTCCACAGCGTCCATATGTGTGCGCTCCATCCCATGGCTTGCTGCAACGCCCGGGCCTATTACGCAGCCCCTGACGTCATGTCCTGCACGGAGTGCCGCTGAGATGTCTGAGGCGTATCTATCATATATATCCACGGCATAGGGTAAGTTGTTGTCCTTAGCCAGATTAATAAGTTTTGTGACGAGTTCATAGTCATATGGCCCGCTCGCATCACGCGCGCATATGCAAACATCGTACTCAGTGCCGTTCAAATCAAGGCCGACACAGCCCATGTCAACGCCAATCGCTTCTGAAATGCCTTCCGGTATATAGCACATTCCGTGGCCGATTTCTTCATGGCTGGTGAATATTACTTTAACATTGTGTGCAGGCTTTGTGGCTGAATCTTTCAATTGCTTCATTATGCCAAAGAGAAGTGCAACGCAAAGCTTATCGTCTAAAAACCTGCTTTTGATGAAGCCTGAGTCTGTTACTTGCGTTTTTGGCTCATAGCATATAAAGGCCCCTGTGCCTATGCCGAGTGCTTTGACGTCGTCCTTGGACTTAACTTTTTCGTCAAGCCTGACATGCATACTTTCTTCGTCTCTGGTGCGTGTATGCGCGTCCTTATGTACATGACCTGATGGGCTGTCGGATAGTATCGTTCCTGTGTATACCTTGCCGCATCTGGTATATACTTTGCAGTATTCGCCGTCCAATGTATTCAGCACTGCTCCGCCAACTCTTCTGAATGCAAGCGTACCGTCCGATTTTACACTTCTAACCATAAGCCCAAGAGTGTCCACATGGGCAGCCAGCGCCACTGTTTTATCACTCTTGCCGGGTATGGTGATCATCAAATTACCCTTATTCGTAGTCTCATATGGAAATCCTATTTTCTCAGCATATTCCATAAGTTTTTTCAGTGCGTTTCCGGTAAACCCGGAAGGGCTGTCAACCGCCAAAATGTCTTTCAGTATTTCAAGTACGTATTCCTTGTTGAGCTCTGTTTTCATCAGTAGTCCTCCTTTAAAATGTAAAATGGCTCTACTTTACCTGTGTAGGTCAAGGCATTTCATAGGTATTGCTATAAAGCTTTTTCAAGCGTCGCAGACTTTTAATCCGCAAGCCGGGCTTTGCCCGGCTGAGGAGAATCGACGCCCACAATGCCTTGCGTAGCAAGGGTTGTAGTCGATTCACACATAAAAGTCATCGTGAAAATGCTGAAGCCGCGTAGCAGGCGCCGCATTTTCACGACAATATTATACTTCTTTCTTTCTATCCCTCGTCATAAGGTCATAAACAGCTTTCTTAGGCTCTTTGCCTTCTGATAGAACCTTATAGATTTCTGTTGTTATCGGCGCAGAGACCTCGTAGTTTTGAGCCAGATGCATGGCCGCTTTTGCGGTATTTACACCCTCCACAACCGTGCGCACCTCTCTGAGTGCTTCGTCCAAGCTCTTGCCTTGGCCCAAAAGTATGCCTGTGCGCCTGTTGCGGCTATGTATCGATGTGCAGGTGACTATCAAATCACCAATTCCTGAGAGGCCGTTAAACGTGTCAGCGCATGCGCCCATCGCGACGCCCAGCTCGGATATTTCTCTGACTCCGCGCGTCATAAGCGCGGCTTTGGTGTTATCTCCATATCCCATGCCGTCGGAGATGCCTGCGGCAAGCGCAATTACATTTTTTATGGCGCCGCCTATTTCAACGCCTATTATATCGTCGTTGGTATACACACGAAAGCGCTCGTTCATAAACACATCCTGAACAAGCTCTGCACATTTCAAATCTTTTGATGCCGCCACAATGGCAGTAGGAATTTTTAGTGCCACTTCCTCTGCATGGGTAGGCCCTGACAAGGTGGCTACATGGCAGTTCGGCAAGACATCCTCTATGACTTGAGACAAGCGTTTTCCGCTACTTTCTTCAAGCCCTTTGGCTATATTTACGATCGTGGAGTTTTCGCCAATGAACGGCTTGAATTTTTCCAAAGTCTCCCTGACAGAACGCGACGGCGCGCCTTGAACAAAAAAGTCACAGCCATGCGCGGCCTTTTCTATATCCCAGCAAATATTTATCCTATCAGGGACAGGAACACCAGGTAAATACTCAGTGTTTTCGCCATCGGAGATTACCTTTTTGGCTTTATCTTCGTTTCTGAACCATAGGTTCACATCGTGCCCGTTGTCGGCCAGCAGATATGCCAGCGCCGAGCCCCAGCTACCTGCCGATATTACGCATATTTTCATTATCAAACCGCCTTTTTCTTAAATGAAAATTTATTTTCTTCGCCTTTTATGAGCCTCACAATATTAGCCCTATGCAAATACCAAACAAGTGCACTGACAAAAAAGCAAGCCAGAACAACTTCCGGCGGGTGGCCCAGCCAATGAAGCAAAATAGGCATCAGCGCTGTCAGCGCAAGAGATGATAAAGAAATATATTTGGTAATAAAGACAAGTACAAAGCCAACCGCTGAGGCAATCAAGAACATCTGAAAATCAACAGACATCATGAGTCCAATCGTCACGGCCATGCCCTTGCCTCCCTTAAATTTCATGTAAAATGGGAAACAATGCCCGAGCACACAGCCAATCGCGCCATAGATGCCCGGCAGAAGGCTTCCCGAGCCGAGGAACGTACCTCCGCCATCCCATATCAAAGTACACACGATAAAAGCGAGTATACCTTTGAGAATGTCAGAGAAGAACACTACCATCCCGGCTTTGTAGCCCAAAACCCTGTTCACGTTCGTGGCGCCTGCGTTGCCTGAACCATGTTGGCGTATGTCAATTTTACCCATGAGCCGCCCTGCAATATATGCGGTTTGAATCAATCCTATGCCATATCCTATCAAAATTGCCAATATCCTAAAATCCACGTTTAACCCCTTTCTTAAACGTCAATGATACTTTACGACTCCAGTTCTTCTACAGAACCCACTAAGCAACGCAGCCTAAACTTCGACTCTAGCTTGCTATCAGCACTATATTTATCGAATAGCTGCCTCAAGCTTGCACAGTACTCCTCAAAAAAGTCGTCACCGGGGCTCGGAGCGGAAGAGGCCGCCCAATATCATAGCTTTGTGCCTTATGAGAGTGTGTATTAGCCATACAGTACTACTCCTTTCTGTTTCGCACGACAAAATGAATCGGCGTACCTTTAAAGCCAAAGTTTTGCCGCAATTGATTTTCTATGAAGCGCTTGTATGAAAAATGCATTAGATGTACATCATTCACAAAAAGCACGAAAGTAGGCGGCTTAACAGAAACTTGTGTTATGAAATAAATTTTCAGTTGTTTGCCTTTATCAATAGGCGGCGGGGTCATCGCCATAGCCTCTATGAGTACATCGTTCAATATCCCTGTAGCGACTCTCATCGCTGTGTTTTCATGCACCACTTTAATAAACTCAAAGACTTTATCAACCCTTTGGCCTGTCAACGCGGAGATGAACAGCTTAGGCGCATAGGACATATACTTAAGCTCATCGTCAATTTCTTTTGTGAACTTGTTCATGGTCTTATCATCTTTTTCCACCACGTCCCATTTATTGATGACTATGATGGTTGCTTTGCCGCGCTCGTGGGCGATTCCGGCTATTTTGGTGTCTTGATCAGTGACGCCTTCCTCGGCGCTTATCAAAAGCACACACACATCGCATCGCTCGACTGCCGCGACTGCGCGAATTATGGAATAGCGCTCGATGTTTTCCTTGATTTTGGACTTTCTGCGTATACCGGCAGTGTCTATGAAAATAAACTCTTGCCCATCGCGCTCCAAATACGTATCAACCGCATCACGTGTGGTTCCCGGAATTTCGCTTACAATAAGACGCTCTTCTTTGAGGATTTTGTTGATAAGCGAAGACTTGCCCGCGTTGGGCTTGCCTACTATTGCTACTTTAACTCTGTCGTCATCTTCGTCGCCGTCTTCGGGTTCGTTGAAATGCTTGACTACCTCGTCCAACATATCGCCAAGGCCAAGTCCCTGGCCTGCTGATATAGGCATGGGGTCGCCAAGACCCAGCGAGTAGAACTCATAAATCTCAGGGGTTTCATATCCTATGCCGTCAACTTTATTTACGACTAGGAGCACAGGCTTTTTTGTCTTGCGCAGCTGATTGCCCACAACAATATCGGCTTCCATAACACCTGTCTGTGAATCCACCAAAAAAATAATCACATCAGCTGTTTCAATGGCAATTTCAGCCTGGCGATACATTTGCTTTGTGATAATATCCTCGCTGTCCGGGTCTAAGCCGCCGGTGTCAATAAGCGTGAAGTTATATTTAAGCCATTCGGCATCAGCATAAATCCTATCCCTGGTGACGCCGGGCGTGTCCTCCACTATCGAAATACGTTCCCCGGCCAGTCTGTTAAACAAAGTTGACTTTCCTACATTCGGTCTTCCCACAATTGCTACTATTGGTCGCATAATACTCCTCTCAATTCCGGTTTCCTATGTAACCACTGATTAACTCCATTCCGCCATCTGTCTGGCAAATTTTACGAACTGCGTTGTCGTCGCAACCTTGCAGATTTACTCTGTATATGCGGCGGTTGCGCCTCCTGGCATTTCGCAAAATTTGCAGCGACATCTGACGAAAGCAAGTTAATCAGTGGTTACCTATCAGTCAAGTATTTCTCTAATAAATACTGTTCCATTACATGACACAGGCACAACTTTGGCTTTCAGTTCCTCTGCCAGCTCTTGAACACTTATATCGTCAAGAAAAATATCTTCGTCCCGCTTCAAGCAGCTCTTTGGGATGATTATTTTTTCATTGTAGCCTGACTTTTTAAGTGAATATAGTATATCCTGACCTGTGAGCAGCCCTGCTACAGTTATATTCTCGCCAAAAAAGCGATTTTGGACAACACAAACGCCTATATCTATTTCAAATCCTTCTGAAATTTCTTTACAGAGCGCTTTCATATGTTCGGAAGCCGCAACGCCTGTAACCACAGTCACATTTGGTTTTTCTTTGAACAGGCGAGGCTTTCTTATAGCGGCATCGGCCTCGTGCAAAAAGCTTCTCAGCATACCCACGCCGTTTTCAAACTGCGGAAAATCCTGATAGTCTTCATATGCGGGCAAATCCCTGTCCGCCAGCAGATAGAACTCGTCCGCGGCGTATACAAACCTTGTATCATGAGCTTTTCTCAAGCTCTGCTGCCATTTTTTTACTATACCTATAACGTCTCTGGCATCTTCCGGTGTAAACTTCTCAATCGGATAAAGGCCTTCTCTGTGTGCGCTGAGTCCAACCGGCACAACAGACAGGCTGTTTGCCAGCGGAATAAACTGAGAGAGGTCTGAAATAGATTTCTCAAGATGCTTTCCGTCATTCAGGCCTTTAACAAGCACTATTTGGAAGTTCATCTCTATTCCGGCTGATGCGAAGCGTTCTAAATAGTCGAATAAGCGTGCCGCGTCATCGTTGCCCATCATATGCGCGCGCTGCGGCATGTTTGTTGTGTGCACGGATATATTAATCGGAGAAAATTTATAGAATAAAATGCGCTCAAATTCTTCCTCCGTCAGATTTGTCAATGTTACATAATTACCTTGCAAGAAAGACAGGCGTGTGTCATCGTCTTTAAAGTACAAGCTCGGCCTAAGCCCTTTTGGAAGCTGGTCAATGAAGCAGAAAACGCATTTGTTTTTACAGCTTTTTGAATCGTCCATAAGATCGCTTTCAAACACCAAGCCTATGCTCTCATAATCTTCCTTCTCGATCTCCAAAATCCATTCTTCTCCGGTGGTTTTTTCAATGAGAATCTGCACAAAATGATCCTTCGTCAAAAAGTGATAATCAAAAATGTCCTCTATGTCGCTGGAGTTAATACTAATAAGCACATCGCCGGGCACAATGCCCATCTCATCAGCGATGCTTCGCGGTTCAACTTCTGTTATGATATGCCTGTGTTTTTTCATCCGATTATCTCCATAAATGCCGCCATAGAGCCGCGAATATTACCATCGCGCCTGTGTGAATAGAATAACTTTGCATCACATTTTGTACAAAGAGGTGAAACCTCAATGCGATTTTTCTTAACGCCCATATTTAGCAGCGTGTCTGAATTGATACTTTTAAGGTCTATAAGATGCTTATCTTCAGCTCCCGGTATAGGCTTTGTATGCTCAGAAAACTCCTTGAACAACTCATAAACCGGCCTGTCTACCTCAAAGCATGAATAGCAAATTGACGGGCCGATGCCCGCGATTATATTTTCAGGTTTTGTGCCATAACGATTTGTCATTTCTTCGATGGTCTTGGCAGCAATCCTGTCCAATGTGCCGCGCCACCCGGCGTGAGAGAGCCCTATGGCTTTGCTCACAGGGTCAGCAAGGAAAATGGCGGCACAGTCTGCATGAAAAGTGCTCAGTGTAATACCCGGCTCATTTGTTATAAGCGCGTCAATATTGCCATAATCGCACTCTTTGTGCAGTCCGCTACCCTTTTCTTTATGCGTCATAACTTTGATATTTGTGCCATGTTCCTGCACAGAGAGCGTTACCCCATCAAAACTGAGTCTCGCAGCCTCGCATATTATCCTGTAATTTTCAGTGACATTCTCTTGCGAGTCGCCATTAGTTCGAAAGTTCATAGACAAAAAAGGCCCTTCGGAAACCCCGCCTATTCTGGTGGAGAAGCAGTGCCTAAGCCAATCGCTGCTTTCAAACAAATCAAACTCCAAAAAAGTAACGCCATCTACGTTTTTTTCAATCATTTAAAATCCTCAATAAAACGCGTGCTCAATATGGTTTATTTTTAGTTCTTTCGCACCTGTAACTTCTATTATGTCAAATCGAAAGTCTTTATTCGATATGTCATTTTCGCCTATATAATGCAGCGCTGTTTTTTTCATTTTTTCCTGCTTTCTGAAATTTACAGCCTCAGAAGGCATGCTGTGGCTAGCACTCTTGCGGTATTTGACTTCAACGAATACCACATAATCAGATTTTCCGGCAATTATATCAATTTCGCCAAATCGCGAATAAAAGTTACGCTCTAATATATTATAGCCATTTTTGACTAAAAAATGGACGGCCAAATCTTCGCCAAGACGGCCCGCGACCTTAGCATGTGAATCACCCACGCCTCTCATCCACTAATCCCCTTAAGAAACGACCGCCTGTGTATGGGACATATACCATGTTGTTTAATGGCTTCGAAATGCTCCTTGGAGCCATAACCCTTGTTTTTGTCAAAATGATATTCCGGGTACTCTTTCGCGTAATTATGCATCATCTCATCGCGCATTACTTTAGCCACAATCGATGCGGCGCCTATGGAAAAGCATTTTTCATCGCCTTTTACTATAGACTCCTGAATGAAATCTATATTATCAAGGCGCACAAAGTCTACCAAGAGCGCATCAGGCTTTGCCTTAAGGTTATCAAGAGCTTCATGCATGGCTTGCTTGGTCGCATTCACTATGTTGATTTTGTCAATAACTTTCTCATCGACTACGCCCATGCCTATATCCAAGGCCTTTTTCTTGATCTCCCAAAAAACCTGGTTGCGGCGCCTCTCAGACAGGCGCTTTGAATCGCCTACGCCTTCAATTATTGTTCCTCTCTTCAAAACAACACAGCATGCCACAACAGGGCCTGCCAGCGGGCCTCTGCCAACCTCGTCAAGTCCCGCCACGGTTTTCAACCCCATGTCAAAATAATAATCCTCATAGCGGCTAAGCTCTTTCAGGCGGCGAAGTTCTGCGTAGTAACTATCAAGTTTTTTGTTATATTTATCGCAGATTTTCCTGACGCCGCTCCTTGGATCAAAAGAGTACTTTGTTAAAAGCGCTTTAAGCTCCTCGGACGAACATAGTTTGAATTCCTGCTCGATGTCTTGTATGTTTTTCATAGTTTAATACCCCTACAAACAATCATTCAATACCTTAAGCTGTTTCCTTGCACATTGCGCATTGATTTCTAATCTATAGTATACACGATTTTCTCATACTCCTCAAGCTTTCTGAGCCATAATTTATATGAGCTGTCCGAAGGCATTTTCAAGTCGCCTTTTGCAAGAAGGCTGATTGTAACAACCTTTGGGCCGTCGGGCGCACACGAGCGCTTGTATTGATTAGTGAAAAACAGCCTGTAAAAGTTCTTCAACATCAAGATAAGCTTCTCACGGCTGTATTTGCCTTCAAACGCGCAGAAAGCGAGTTCAATGATTTTGCAGGGTTCGAATCCTCCGTCTATCATGTGATACATGAAAAAGTCGTTGATTTCATAGGGGCCTAGAATATCTTCGGTAATCTGTGCTGTGTCGCCAAATTCGCTTGGTGGCAAAAGCTCAGGGCTTATAGGCATCGCCAGTATGTCTCTGATGGTTTCAGAAACAGCCTCGCCAAACATATTTTTATCCGCAATCCACCCGGCCATGATTCGAACAATGGTTTTAGGCACACCGCAATTGACATTGTACATGCTCATATGATCGCCGCCAAAGGTTGAGAAGCCAAGAGCTATCTCACTAAGGTTGCTGGTGCCGACCATGAGCGCGCCTTCCTTGTTTGCTATGTCCATAGCAATTTGAGTACGTTCTCTGGCCTGCGTGTTTTCAAATACGACATTATATACATCAGGATCATGTTCTATGTCCTTGAAGTGCTGTATACATGCAGGTTTTATATCAATCTCGCGCCGAGTTATCCCTAAGTTTTCTGCAAGCGAAAAGGCATTTTTAAGTGATCTATTTGTTGTGCCAAAGCCGGGCATGATTAGGCCTATTATGTTTTCACGGCTATGCCCTAATAGCTCCATAGCTTTGACTGTCACAAACAGCGCCAGCGTGGAGTCCAGACCGCCTGATATAGCAAGTACGCATTTTTGGGAGTTAATATGCGTAAGGCGCCTCATAAGACTTACAGCCTGCATTTTGAAAATATCCTCACATGCCAAATCGCGCGAAGGGTTATCTTCCGGTATATATGGGTTTTGTGCAATGTGGCGAATGATTTCATTAGGTGCGCATGACTTCACAGGAATTTTAAGCACGCGATAATCCCTTTTTTCGTTATTATGATAACACGCCATATAGCCGTTTTCGCGGCGTCTTTTATTTTTTATAAGTTCAATGTCTATATCGCGAACAATAAGCTCGCTCTCAACCTGAAAGCGCTCGCCCTCGGCCAAAACCATGCCGTTTTCACAAATTATATTATGCCCGGAAAACACCACGCTTGAGCCGGACTCCCAAATGCCTGAGGCAGCAAATACATAGCCGGAAATCGTCCGTCTGGACTGCTCAGCGACCACCGCGCAACGGCGATTGTGCTTTAGAGCCGTATCGTTTGACGCCGTGAGGTTAAGTATGAGATTCGCCCCGGCAAGCGCCTGATGAGTGCTGGGCGGGATAGGTTCCCATAAGTCTTGGCATATTTCAACGCCTATGACAGCCTCAAGCTCAGGACAGTCGAACAATATGTCATTACCCATGGGCACAGTTTGTCCACAGCATGAAATTTCAGTCCACGGCAAATCATATGCCCCGGAGAACCAGCGCCGCTCGCCAAACTCGCCTGAGTTAGGCAGATACATTTTGGGAATAAGCCCCATGATCTTGCCAAGATGACAGATGGCAGCGCAGTTAAAGAGCTGGTTATGCGCGCCTATAGGTATGCCTATGGCGATTATCATATCAATATTTTTTGTGGCATCAAGAATCTTCGAAAGGCCTTCCTCTGCGCCTTTTATAAGCGAACTCTGGAAGAACAAATCCTCACAGCTATAGCCTGTAATGCAAAGCTCGGGCAGCGCCAGAATACGCACCTGCTTAGCCTCAGCTTCTTTGGCCAGCCTAATTATTTCATTAACATTATATTCGCAGTCAGCCACAGAAAGCTTTGGTGTTCCGGCCGCTACTCTGACAAAATTCAGCAAGTGAATCTCCCCCATTCTAGTGAAAGCCTTTGACTACGTCACTCCAAGGCAAAAACTCAAACTTCTCATCATAATCAATTTCGAACATACCGCAGAACGGCAGATGGCTGTTTGCGGATAGCCTTCGGCTTAGCTCGCCATGAGCTACAACTATTATTTTGTTGTAGTGCAGATACTTATCGAGTGATTCTTTGAGCCTTTTTTGCTGCATATCGACATTTTCCCAGTTACGTGTCTTTCCTTCAGGCCAGATGCCGTGTGAGGCATTATATTCATCCCACAATGGATGCGCTTCAGCAAAAGCAAGATGTTGTGTCAAATCCACGCGCCGCTCTTGCAGTCCGAGTTCCACCTCGATTAAGAGCCCTGTGTGCCGCGCAACTATCCCTGCAGTTTGCAAAGCTCTGGTAAGTGGCGATGATACAATTAGCTCAGCGCCTTCAAGCAAGGGGTTTTTAGCCGCCTCATCAGCGAGGACGACGCCATTAGGCGTAAGCGGCGCGAGCTCTCTGCCGTAGCCAATCAGCCCAAGTTTATCAGTCATTAATCGATCAGGCTCGCTGTGACGCATGTAAACTATTTTCATCATTGATCCTCCTATATATCTCTGCTCCAAAGGCAAGAATTTAAATCCAGTCGTAATGAGGTTGTTCAGGGCTTACTATAGTCTATCTCGATTATATCACAAAATTCAGGCTTTTTCGTACATAGTCTTTGGCCTAGCTCAAAATATGAGACAACTATTATTTTGCTGTATAGGCTAACTTCGTCGCCCATTACACCTCATATCTTCCAAACAAGCCCCTATTTTTTCTATACCAAGCTCAATGGCTGATTCGTCCACACCGGCCAGGCCCAGTCGAAAATAGGGTATATCTTTGCTCTCCATATCATACAACGCTCCGGGGGTGATTACAATGTTTTCTTTGACAAGTCTTTGCGCCAGAGCTTCCACGCTGATTTTTTCATCCTTAAGCTTAAGCCAAACATTAAATCCGCCTGCCGGGGGAACACATTCCACATAAGGTGTGAGTTTCCCATAAATAGCACGAATTGCCGTCTCATAGCGGCCTTTTATCAGTTGCCGCATATCCTCGACGTGCTTGTGATAGTCACCTGATGACAAAAACCGCTCGAATGCCCTCTGCATGAAGCTCGCCGCATCTGTGTCCGTGCCATATTCAAATGAACGAATTCGGCTCATGATTTTGTCAGGCACTGTCATAAATCCTATACGAATCCCGGGCAGTATGGTCTGTGAAAAACTCTTGATATAAATCACGCGCCCCTCACAGTCAAGTGATTTGACGCTGATTGCCTCATTCTCGTCATAAACAAAGTCACTTCTATTGTCTTCTTCAATGATATATGCATCATACTTGGAAGCGAGACTCAGCAGTTTTTTCTTTTTCGCCGGAGAATAGCTATAGCAGGTTGGAATCTGAAAATAACTCATAATATATATGAGTTTAGGGCGCCTGAGCCTCAGCTGCTCTTCCAACATATCCATGTCCATTCCATCGTCATGCATGTCTACCGGCGTGATTAGAGCACCACAAGAATGGAGCGCACTCATCACACTATGTGAGGCAGGCTTCTCTACTATGACCGCATCTCCTGTGCTCAGCATAGCCCTCGATATAATGTCAATGCCTTGTCTCGTGCTTGATATAATTTGAATGTCATTAAGATTAGATTTTATACCGTTTTTACATATGTAATTGCAAATGGCTTCGCGAAGCGGCAAATATCCTTGGGCTCCGGTATGAGAGAATGCCATGCCAAGGTCTCTGTCCAGCGCATGGTTAAAGGCTTCTTTAAAAGCTTGAGTGGGAAAAAGGTCTTCGTTGAGGGTGTTAGCCGCAAAATTTATTGCGCTCTTCAAATCAAAGCTTGCATGTCTGACATCCACCCTGTGGCGGTTTTGGGAATAATTCATAGAAGATGGCTTGGCCGCAGCAAATGTACCGCGTCCAACATGCGAGTATAGCACCTTTCGATTCTCAAGGTGTTTGTACGCATTAACCACAGTCACGTTGTTGATCCTCAGATGCTCAGCAAATTTTCTGATGGGAGGGAGTTTAGTGCCGCTTTCAAGCTCTCCGCTTTCCCATAGCTCAAAAATACATTCTGCCAGCTGTTGATAGAGTGGCATATCAGCGGACTTATTGAGTTTTATATTGAATAATGCATCATCCATCATGCGCCTCTATAAACTGATTTTGAGAAAAATCTAATGTGTTTGGTACTTACTTGGGTATATTTTTATTTATGCAAATAGTATACCACATAATCAGGCTACTTCCAAAAGCAAATTTCATATACTATACTTAATTCCTACAATGGCAGTAACATATTATAGCTTGTGATTAATATGTTACTGTCATTGCAGGCAGGCAGCGCGCGGTAGCTGTGCCGCCTATCCGTACAAAGCAATATAACTGTTTTGTATGGACTTCAGTACTCTCTCAGAGAGTGGCTAATCTGCCAAATCTTTAAGTAAGCACTGAACAACCTCATTACGACAGTATTGCTTCAAATTCATTAAAGTACATCGTCGCGTGTATCGCGCTCGTACTTCACTACAGTACTGCGCTCACACGCTCCTCGTCCTTTAAAGAATTTGTGCGCAATTCGATCGTAAGCAGGTTATTCAGTACTTACTTAAAAAATATATTGTATTTACTATGCAAAACTATTAGAATAAAAGAACTGTCAATATAAATGAAGGAAAGAGGGCTAGTATGACCAAATTGAATGTGGCTGTCATTTTCGGCGGTTGCTCGTTGGAACATAACGTTTCGATAAACTCAGCGATAAACATTATTAACAGTCTGTCAAAAGAAAAATATAATATAATTCCTGTTTATATTAACACGTCAGGCAGTTGGTTTTTATACGAGGGAAAAGCTGATTCAGTGAAAGCCGCGGAATGGGAAAAATTCGGTACACCTTGCCAGCTCAGCTTAGACAGGCAGCGCAAAGGACTCTTACGCATCAGTGCTGAAAAAGTCAAAAGAGTTCCTGTTGATGTCGTGTTTCCCGTGCTGCATGGCAGATTTGGAGAGGATGGCACTATACAAGGGCTTTTTGAGATGGCCGGCATAAAATATGTGGGCTGTGATGTTATGTCATCAGCTATAGCTATGGATAAAGCAATGACAAAATTATTGGCAAAGACTCTGGGTATAGCCCAAGCTAAATACCTCGTGTTTGGCACAGAGGATATTAAAGATGCTGACAAAATGCTCTCTGCGATAAGATACAAGCTGGGCTATCCCTGCTTTATTAAGCCGAATAGAACAGGCTCATCTATCGGAATTTCAAAAGCGGCAAACAAAAAGGAACTAATTAAGGCTGTAGAGACAGCATTCGCGCATGACGATAAAATTATTGTTGAAAAAATGATTGAAGGCCGTGAGTTTGCTTGCGCTGTACTTGGCTATGGAAATGAGCTTATAGTCTCGGATATAGGCGAAATTATCCCCGGTGGCGATTTTTATGATTATGACGATAAATATATAAACTCCAAGGCCAAAACAATTGTCCCCGCCAAAGTAAACAAGGCTTCTCTATCTGAGTTTAGAGATTTTTCATCAAGGATATTTCAGCTCATAGGCGGGAGAGGCCTAAGCCGCATAGATTTCTTTTTGGAAAAATCCACAGGAAAAGTGATTTTTAATGAGATCAATACTATGCCCGGATTCACAGATATAAGCATGTATCCTTTGCTTATGAAGCATGCAGGAGTAGACTCGTCGAGTCTTATGGATAAGCTTATTGAAATTGCTATGCAAGCGTAGGGTCAACGGGGCTGTATTGGTATTGTATGGCGGGGGCTTGCCCTCGCCGCTTTTGTGGATGGATAAAGGAAGCGTTATGTTTGCCATAAGTTTTGGCGAGGGCAAGTCCTCGCCATACGAAAAAAGTATATATGCATATAGATAAAAATATGATAGGCTCTGCGCTCTATACTTCATTTTTGCTTAATCATTATTAATAAACTTTAACATCCCATCTAATTGACAATGCATATCCAATACGTTACTCTACTAACAGGTAGAGTTTTTTTGTTTTGCGCTTAAATCATAGTCAAACAACCCCAAAACAGCAACAAAAGCTTGCTTGTTTTTCGCATCTTATCGTCGTCAGAACCCCGCTCGTACCTTAAGGTACTGCGGGAACCTGACTTCTCAATCTACGAAAAAACACTACGCTTTTCTGTTACTGCTTTGGGGTGATTTGGCTATAACAGTTTTTAACAAAAGAATCATGAAACAAATGCCTGAAAAATACGTCTGTATTATAAAAGCTTCTTGCCAAAGGAGGGATTAGCATAAAGCCTATAATATCTCTAAAGAATGTTCGCAAGGTCTATAGGATGGGTGATGAGCAAATTGTTGCTCTTGACGATGTCAGCTTTGACTTTGAGGAGGGTAAAATCTATTGCCTCCTGGGGACTTCAGGCTCAGGGAAATCGACACTTCTAAACCTTATAGCCGGGCTGGAAAAACCCACCAAAGGAGAAATATTATTCAAATCTGCACATGTGGAGAAAATGAGCGAAAAACAACTTGCTGATTACAGGCAAAAGTATATTGGTTTTGTGTTTCAGTCATACAACCTTCTGCCTACGCTTTCAGCGCTTGAGAATGTCACCATACCTCTAATTTTCAAGAGAGTGCCTAAGCATAAGCGTGTTGAACGCGCCAAAGCTATGCTAAAGGCAGTTGGCCTTGACAAACGTGAGAAGCACAAGCCCATGCAGCTCTCAGGCGGGCAGCAGCAGAGAGTTTCAATTGCTCGTGCTTTTGTCTCAGACCCTGTTATAGTGTTTGCTGATGAGCCCACGGGTAACCTCGATACAAAGACCACATTCGAAATGATGGAACTTATAACAAATATGGTGAGAGAGAATAAACAAACCTTGATTATAGTAACTCATGACTTGGAAATTGCGCATTATGCAAATACCATTCTTTACATACGTGATGGAAATATTGAAAAAATAGAACATACAGAAAACAAAAAAAATACAAATCCGGAGGTACTGGAAAATGAAGTTTCTCACTAAGATACTTGCTCTTGGCTTGGCACTTACATTGTGTTTTTCGAGCGTGGTAAGTGCCACAGACGGCGGAGGCCAGGATGAGTCAAGTTTAATAAACAGTTTACTGCGCGAAATAGAGGAGCTGCGCCGTCAGCTGGATGAGGCCGAGGGAAACCCTAATGTTCCTTTACAAAGGCGCCCAGTGTTGCAAATTACGAACCCTCTTTTAATAGAGATCGAAGCGGGCAGCAGTCGTACGGTAGAGTTTAATCTTGAAAACCTAACTAACCATACTGCCTCTTCTGTCGTTACTACTGTTGACTTGAGGGATGCGCAAGGCATTACAGGCACATTCATGGACAGAAGCAATAATATAGCGACAATGGGCAATAGAAATCAACGAACGCTTACATATCAGATAAGTGTGAATGAAAACGCAGATGATGATTTTCACACTATTGTTTTTACTCACTCATTCACAAATACATATAACCAGACATTTACAAATGAAAGCCGTGTTATAGTCAGGGTCATAAACCGCGACGAGGGACGCGTTTCTCTTCGCAACATAGCGTCTTCGGTTAGCCAGGTGCCGCCGGGGTCGAATTTTGACTTGACCGCTGTGATTCACAATGAAAGCAGGAGCGTTATGAGGGATGTTTCTTTGACGATAACAGACGGGATGGCATCTGATGGTATTTTCCTGCGTGACTCAACAAATGTGGTAAGTATTGACAATATGGCCGCAGGCCGTTCTGAGAATGTTTCTATAGGGTTCAGGGCTGACTCGCGTGCCAGACGAGGTGCTTATCCGCTTACGTTGCAGCTTGCATATACCAATGCCAGAGGAGAACGTCAAACTCAGACCCATACATTCTTCGTGAATGTGGGCGGCGATACTGCGCGCGATGCGGCCTCTGAAGTTATTATTACCAACATAACGGCTCCAAGCGGGAACATCGGCGTAGGGCAGGAATTCACTATGACTGTTACTTTAAGGAATCAGAGTTCTTATACTGCCAATAATATCAGAGTTAACGCGGCTCCCGGGCCGGGTGGCGATGGAGCTGTCGTGCCGAGATCTACGAGTATTTTGCAGATTAGCAGCCTGGAGCCGGGCGCGGAGCAAAACTTGAGCTTTAGCTTTGCACCGACTGCCTCTTCGAGGAGTCAGAACTATGTTATAGGCTTCAGTGTGAGCTATGAGACAGGCCTTGAGAACACTGACGGCAGCAATGAAACAATTACATTCACCCAATACCAGGGAGTAAACGTTTTTAACCCGGACGACGATGACGATGATGAGCCAAGCAGAATTTCAACCCCAAGGATAATCGTAAGTGATTTCCGCTCGACCCCAATGATCGTGCAGGCAGGGCAGGAGTTCGATTTGGAACTGGAGTTTTTAAACACCAGCAACAGAGTAGTCAGGAATATCATGATAGTTCTCTCGGTTGAAGAAGAAGTGACAACAGGAAACGAGCGCAGAGGCAGCGTGTTTACGCCTGTCGGACGTTCCAATACATTTTTCATAGACAGAATTGGGCCGGGAGAGACTGTTACTGAACATATAAGGTATTTCACGCTACCTGATGCACCGCCCAGAAACTACATAATTAACGTGCACTTTGACTATGAGGATGAGGATAACAATCCTTTCGACTCAATTGGAAGCATAGGCATAAACGTGGCTCAGGTTACCAGATTTGACACTTCGGAGATTTTCATGCCTGAGTTTGCAGCGGCGTTCCAGCCGATTTTTATAAACTTTGAGATTTACAATACTGGCAGGGTAACCCTTTCCAATCTTATGATACGGATTGAGAGCGACGGTTTTAATGCGAATCAGTCATCGGTGTTTTATGGCAACTTAAACCCGGGCGCCATGGATTTTTATGATAATGTGATAACACCTATGGATTATGGAATGCAAGAGGTTGCAATAGTAATAACATTTGAGGACGATGCCGGCCAGCATAGGGAAGAGCGTAGGGAGTTTATAATTGACGTAGCGCCGCCAATGCGCTTTGATGACGATGATGAAAGGTTTATGATGCGTCCTCCGATGGACGGCGATATGGTTTGGGATGAGAGGCTTGGACAATTTGTACCTGCAAGTCAAGGGCTCAGCACTGTAGTCATGGCAGCGATAGGAGCTGGTGCTGTAGCAGTTGTAGGCGCGGCGGCCTTCGTGGGTCTGCGTATCAGGAAGAAGAAAATGGAAAGTATGGTGGATATAGATGAGTAGCATAGATATCATCTCCATGTCTTTTAGAAATTTGTTCAAGCGCAAGCTGCGTACATTTTTGACTATATTGGGTGTTGTGATTGGTACGGCGGCAATTATAGTTATGGTGAGTCTTGGGCTTGCGGTTAATGCGAACTTTGAAGAGAGTTTGGCGCAGATGGGTGATGTCAGAGTGCTTACGGTTAGGAATCCTATGGGCGGCAGCGGCGGCATGTTTCGTGTGGCCGGCGGCGGTATGGTAATTTCCAGTTCAGGCGGGAGCGCTTCGCCGAATCGCGGGCCTGATCAGATTGAGCTTGATGAAAATGCTATAGCTGCTTTCAAAAATGTTCCTCATGTTCATGCCGTGACACCTGTTGCTGAAATTCAGATGGCGGCTGTCAGTGGAAGATACTCGAACACCTGGTTCAATGTCAGAGGGGTTGCGTTAGGGGCGATGGAAGACTTTGGTTTTCAGCTCAGGGAAGGTGAGTTCCTGCAAGGTGACACGAACGGCATAGTTTTTGGTTCGCATGTTGGATATGAGTTCAGAAATCCGAACGACCGCAACTGGTGGCGTAATGTTGATTGGGACAATAGAACCGTTCCTATCGACCTTATGAACGATAGGATTGAAATGAGCTTTGAGACGGGGTTCGGCTGGGGCAACAGCGGACCCGGGACAGGAGAGGCTGAAGGTGGTCAAAGGCCGAGGCCGTATAGGCTGAATGTTAACGGTGTACTGGAGTCCAGAGGTTGGGATACGGATATGTCCGTGTTCATGGATATAGAGGAAGTATTAAGGATAAGGCGTGCCCAACAGCGCTACCAAAACAATGAGGGCACACGTCAGCCGGGCGCCGGCAGAGCTGCTCTTAATGTGTTCGACAGTGCCATGGTAATGGTTTCTGACATCAGGCATGTTGAAGCGGTTAGAGATGCTATAGTTGACATGGGCTTTCATGTTGACAGCTGGTTCATTGAAGTGCTTCGTAATATGCAGGAGATGTCTAGGAGCTTACAGCTTTTCCTGGGTGCTATAGGCGCGGTATCGCTTTTTGTGGCTGCTATCGGTATAACTAATACAATGGTTATGGCTATTTACGAGCGAACCAGAGAAATTGGTATTATGAAAGTTATAGGGGCGTCCATTAAAGATATCAAGAGGCTGTTTTTGCTGGAGGCCATATTGATAGGGTTCATAGGCGGGGCTCTGGGGGTTCTTATAAGCCTTGCTATATCTCATGCGTTAAACACGGCAGGTGCTACTGTAGCCGGCGGGATGATGGGAATGGGTATGGGAGGTAATGTCAGCCTTATTCCGGCATGGCTTTGTGTTCTTGCTCTGGTGTTTTCGTCGTTGATAGGGCTTATATCAGGCTATTTCCCTGCGAGACGTGCTATGAAGCTGTCGGCGTTGGCGGCGATTAGGGCGGATTAGGATGTAAAGCCTCGGGGCTTTGCTCCAGACCCCACTTCTTTCTTGGAAGAAAGAAGGACATAAAACCTTGAGGCTTCGCCTCAAACTCCACTTCTTTCTTGAAAGAAAGAAGGACATAAAACCTTGGGGCTTTGCCCCAAACCCCACTTCTTTCTTGAAAGAAAGAAGCAAAGAACTTTAATAGAAACGGCGCGATCGCGCCGTTTCTAAGTGTATTACAGGAGGGTGTAAGGACTGCATGTTTGATTTTACGGGAAGAACTGAAATGATATACGGCTCGGAGGCGCTTGAGAAGCTTGCTCGTTCTCGTGTGGCGATACTTGGTGTTGGCGGTGTAGGTTCGCACACATTTGAGGCTATAGTCAGGAGTGGTGTAGGGCATGTCACGATAGTTGATAAAGATGTGGTTGAGTTGTCCAATAAAAACAGGCAGCTCGTGGCTCTTGATTCGACCATAGGCAGGAAGAAAGTCGATATCGCAAAGGAGCGTGCGCATGATATTAATCCTTTGGCAGAGATTGAGGCTCTCGATATCTTTTATTTGAGTCCCTTGGATTTGGATTTTTCGAAGTTTGACTATGTGGTCGATGCCATTGATAATATCACAGGCAAGCTTGCCATAGCAGAGAGTTGTATGAGTGCGGGTGTGCCTTTGATATCGGCCATGGCTTGCGGCAACAGGGTTCAGCCTGCGAAGCTTGCGGTTAGCGATATTTACGATACCACAGTTTGCCCTATCTGCAAGATAATGCGCAAAGAACTCAAAGCGCGGGGTATATCAAAGCTCAAAGTCGTGTATTCGACAGAAGTTTCTGTCAAAACAGGTGGGCGCACTCCGGGTTCTACGCCCTTTGTGCCTGCATATGCGGGGCTTTTAATGGCTGCGGAGGTTATAAACTCTTTGACGAGATATGTTAAAAATTAATTCTCGCGAAGCGGCTTGCGTTTTCGCACTTGGCGAGCGTCGCGGGCTAGTTTGCTTTTTTCATATTGACAATAATCCTATGATGGACTATAATTACCACAATATCTGAATATCTGAACGCGTTGATGGGGACAGTAGACTTTGCCAAAAGTCTAAAAGAGAGGGCGTCATGGCTGAAAGCGCCCGGCTTGGCATTGATTGAAGACCACCCCTGAGTGACTTTAATAAAGTCCGATGACCACGTTATAGTCTTGTTTTTGCCCTGTTTATGCAGGGCTGCCTAGAGTTATTAAATCAGGGTGGAACCGCGGGAAATATTACCCCGCCCCTTTTCCTTATGGAATGGGGGCTTTTTTGTGCATTTGTGAGAATATTACAAAAAGGAGAGAGAATTTTATGTATGAGATTAAATTGAAAAATGGCGACATTAAGAAAATGGACAAAGAAATTAGCGTGCATGGCTTAGCGTGCGAGATCGCGGCAGGCCTTGGGCGCGCAGCGCTGGGTGCTGATGTGGATGGCGAAGTTGTGGACTTGCGTGATATGCTGGATAAAAACGCTGAGGTGAGCATTTTGACTTTTGAAGACGATGCCGGAAGGCGTGTCTTCAGGCACACTGCTGCGCATATCTTGGCGCAGGCGGTGCAAAGGCTTTTCCCTGATGCAAAATTGGCCATTGGGCCGGCCACGGCTGACGGATTTTACTACGACTTTGATAGAGAAACGCCCTTTACGCCTGATGACTTGATTACAATTGAGGCGGAAATGAAGAAAATAGTCAAAGAAGATTTGCCGATTGAGCGATTCACTCTACCAAGGGAAGAGGCCATAAAGCTTTTTGAAGACGCTGGCGAGCCTTACAAAGTTGAGCTTATTCAGGATTTGCCGGAGGACTCTATAATATCGTTTTACAAGCAGGGCGAGTTTTTGGATCTCTGCGCGGGGCCGCATGTCTTTAGCACAAAAGATGTAAAGGCGTTGAAACTAACTAGTATTGCGGGTGCGTACTGGCGTGGTGATGAGAAGCGCAAGATGTTGTCGCGTATTTATGGCACAGCCTATCCAAAGCCTTCTGAGCTTGAGGCGCATATAACAAGGCTTGAAGAAGCCAAAAAGCGTGACCATAGAAAATTAGGCAAAGAGCTTAAATTGTTCTTGCTTTCGGACGATGGCCCGGGCTTCCCGTTCTATTTGCCTAATGGAATGATAGTAAAAAATGAGCTTTGTGAGTTCTGGCGCGAAGAGCACAAAAAAGCCGGGTATATGGAAATTCAGACGCCATTCATGTTGGATAAAAAGCTTTGGGAGCGTTCCGGTCATTGGCAGCATTATGCTGAGAATATGTATACTTCAGAGATCGACGAGCGCGAGTTCGCCATAAAGCCTATGAACTGCCCCGGTGGTATGATGATTTATGAATCTGAGCCGCGTTCATATAAGGACTTGCCGCTTCGCATGGGCGAGCTTGGGCTTGTGCATCGTCACGAGCGCTCAGGCGCACTGCACGGGCTAATGCGTGTGCGCTGCTTTACGCAGGATGATGCGCATCTGTACATGAGTGCTGACCAGATTAAGGACGAAATCATAGGCATTATGCAGCTTTGCGATAAGATTTATTCTGTATTTGGGTTGAAATACTCAGTAGAGCTCTCAACAAGGCCTGAAAAAGCCATGGGCTCAGTAGAAGATTGGGATCATGCAACACAATCACTCAAGGACGCACTCACTGAAATAGGCATTAATTTTGTTATAAACGAGGGCGACGGAGCGTTCTACGGTCCCAAAATTGACTTCCAAATAGAAGACTCCATAGGCAGAACTTGGCAGTGTGGGACTATACAGCTTGACTTCCAGCTGCCGGAGAAATTTGAACTTGAATATGTTGGCGCAGATGGTGCTAAGCACCGCCCTGTTATGGTTCACAGGACTGTGCTCGGAAGCCTTGAAAGATTTATTGGCGTTCTGATAGAGCATTTTGCGGGATCGTTCCCTGTTTGGCTGAGCCCTGTGCAGGCGATTGTGTTGCCTATCTCAGATAAATATCTGGCGTACGCTGAGAGCGTTCAGGCTCAGCTTGATGGTTGCGGTATCAGAAGCGAAATCGACACAAGGGCCGAAAAAATCGGATATAAAATTCGTGAGGCAAGAAACCGTAGAATACCATATCTGCTTGTTGTAGGCGAGCGTGAGGAAGCGGAAAATACTGTGTCTCTCAGGAGCAGGGAAGGCGATGAAGGCTCTGTGGGGCTGGATGTTGTTTTGGAGAGGCTTTCGAGGGAGATAAAAGAAAAGACGTTAGATAGTATGGCCTAAGAACTGGAATGACTGGGATGTTAGATAATAAAAGGGGGGCAATATGCGCGAATTATATGACAAAGTGAACGCCATACTGGAAACAGTGTGTTTTGACTCAATTTGGGCAGGATTTGCCCCCTGTGATTTTGTGCTGTATGATGAAGAAGTTGTGTGCTTCAAAGATAAGATGATGCCATGGGACAATCGCTTTTTGGGGAACACAGCCAAAGAAATTGATGGGTTGATGACGGCCATATGGAGTGTGCCAAATCCTGATGATGAAGATGCAGAGCTTTTGGTGATGGGTATTGTTCACGAGATGTTTCACGTATTTCAGCAGCAGGGCAAGTGGCGCAGGGCAGATGAGTTTGCTATATTTGCCTATCCTCACGACTTGGATAATTATAGGCTGAAAATGAGAGAAAATCATTATCTGGCCAAAGCACTGAGTGAAAATAGTCTTGCTGCTATTGAGTTATTTATAGCGCTTCGCCATGCCCGAAGGCATATAATCGGAGATGCTATTAATCAGGAGTTGCTGATTGAAACATTCGAGGGCGCGGCGGAGTATGCGGGCTTGATGGCATTAAAACAGGTATCGCAAGAGAAGTACTTGCAACAAGTACAGCGACATATTAACTACATCTGTGATGTTGAAAAGCTTTTTAATATGCGGAGAGTATCATGTATTGTTGGGGGCATTGCTTGCTTGGTGCTTGATTTATTTGATATTGATTTTTATCAGCCCATGCCGGAAGGCAAGCTATTGATTGAATTACTGCAATTTAGCTCAAGCAAGGTTGATTCAGCGTACTTTAACTTCAAACAGGACTTGCAGGGTCGGTTTGACGAGTTTCATAAGACAGCAGGCGACGCCGTAGAGAGAAACTCACTTATTACAGGCTTTGACCCTATGAATATGGAACGCCTTGGTGATGAAATTTTGTGTAATAACTTTATTGTTTTAGATGGTGAGTTTATCCAAGGTCCGGTTCTTTTGATAATGGAAAATGGATCACAGCAGAAGGTAAAGGGTTATGTAAAACAGTTATAGAAACTTCAGTGACTATAGCAATTTTCACGGTATAGGAGTCGTTGAACCCGTCAACGACAAGTTTAAGTCAAAAAACAAACAAAAAGTTAAAAATGCTATTGCATATGCTTAAAGTATGCGGTATAATCATACTTAGGGTGCACAAAAATCTCAAAGACCCATAGAGTACAAGTTGTCTGACTATGTATGCCTGACTCACCCTAAAAGGCTTATCGCGGGGAGAAAATATGAATCAATTATCGTTCATTTATGAATATGGCGGGCTGGGTTACAACGTAGGATATGACAATTGGGAGGCTTTAAAGCTGGTTACATGCTCGTTTACAGGGCACAGGCCTCAATCTTTTCCGTTTAAATTCAGCGAGGATGCGGAAGGGCTGCTGGAGATTAAGAAAAAAATCGCACAGGAAATAGAGCAGGCCATACAGGACGACTATTCTATTTTTCTTTCGGGTGCGGCATTGGGTGTAGATACTTGGGCGGCACTTTCGGTGCTTGAGTTTAGAGAGAAGCATTATCCGTTTATACGGCTTGAGCTGGTGCTTCCTTGCTATGGTCAGGAAAGCAAGTGGAGCAAGAAAGACAAAGAAACTTATGCATATTTGTTGGATAATGCGGATGCAGTGACAAGGACGTCCAGGGACTTCTATTATGATGGCTGTATGAAAGCGCGAAATGAGTTTTTGGTGCGGCGTGCCGACCGATTGATAGCTGTGTGGAACAAACGTCCTTCAGGAACAGGGCAAACTGTAGCGATGGCTCGGAGGCAGGGACTGGATGTAAGGCTGATTGAAGTGTAAAATGTGAGGGGACCTTTATAGAAAAAGCGGTATAGCTTATGCTATGTCGTTTTTTTGTTGGCTATACAGTAATTTAAGACAACCTCGCTCGCATAAAATTAATCAACTTGCTTTTGGAGTAAGCGCATATGTTGAATTATATCTGGGGTGGCATGTTATTACTTGCCATTATCGTGGCCGCTTTTACAGGCCGATTAAACGAACTTGCAATTGCTGTTATTGACTCCTCAAAGGAGGCAGTTACGGTTGCTCTTGCTATGCTTGGTGTGGTCGGTATGTGGAGCGGCCTGATGAAGATTGCGGAAAGGGCTGGCGCGCTTGACAAATTCAGTCGTGTGCTGCGCCCCGCGATAAAATTCTTGTTCCCAGGGCTTCCGACTTCCGGACCTGCGGCGAAATACATTTCAACAAACATAGCTGCGAATATTTTAGGGCTGGGCTGGGCGGCGACGCCTTCAGGGTTGAGCGCCATGCAAGAGCTGCAAAAGCTCAATAAACATAAACACATAGCCAGCCGTGATATGTGCACGTTTCTTATAATAAACCTATCAAGCTTGCAGCTGATTACAGTGACCATCCTGGCTGATCGCGCGCTGCATGGCTCAGCCAACCCTCAGGAAATTATATTTCCGGGGCTGATTGCAACAGTGTTTTCAACAATTGTAGGAGTGATTTTTGTTAAGCTGTGGAAGTAGTGAGCACGCCATAAGGAGCCGACTGATGAGCATAATCCATTATATTTCAGACTTGATAATACCATTGACCATCGCCGTTATCATCGTTGTGGGGCTTTTGAAGTTGGTTCCAATATACGATGCCTTCACAGAGGGTGCGAAAGATGGCGTGATAACGGTATGGCGTGTGTTTCCGGCGTTGTTGGGGCTAATGGTCTCGGTGGGAGCTTTGCGCGCATCAGGCGCGTTGACAATTTTATCGACACTAGTAAGCCCACTTGCCCAACAGTTGAACTACCCGGCTGAGGTTGTACCGCTAACTTTCATGCGGCTTGTTTCCAGCGCTGCCTCGCGCGGGCTTTTGCTTGACCTGTTCGCCGAATATGGGCCGGACTCCTACATAGGGCGTCTGACTTCTGTTATGATGAGCAGTACCGAAACGGTGTTTTATACCATGAGTATTTATTTTATGAGTGTGAATATTCAAAAAACCCGGCATACACTGCCGGGTGCACTGATTACTAATCTTTCAGGGATTATCGCATCGGTTTGGATTGTAAATTGGTTGTGGGGATAGGCACGAAAAACTTTGGCTGTGGTTATAGAAACAGTAATATACCCAGGAAATGGCATATTGCGCCGAGGTTTACAAAAATATGCCATACAGTATGGAAAAAAGGCTTGTCTTTCTTCACATAGAAATAAGTGCCTGCCGAATAGAATACGCCGCCGGCGAAAATTAACGCTATCAGTCCTATGCCTGCATTTCGGAAAAACATAGGCGCTACAAATACAATCGACCAGCCCATGACAAGATAAATTGTCAAAGATACTTTTGGAATTTTGCGCCTTGCAATCGATTTATACAATATTCCGAACAACACCATTAGCCATTGAAGGATGGCGATAACAACGCCTTGCCACCCGCCAATTACTAGAAGTAAAATGGGCGTATATGTACCGGCTATGGCGACATAGATAAAGATATGGTCAAGAATTTGCAGCACTTTCTTATGGCGTGTATCGACAGCCATGCTGTGATAGAGTGCAGAGGAAAGAAACATAAGAAAAATCGAACACATAAAAACAGAAACACCAAAAGCGCCTAAAGCGCCCAGCGATAAGTAAGCGCGAATCGCAGTAGGTGCGATTCCCCCCAGAGCAGCAAGAGCCATAACTCCGTGGCTGCTGGCATTCCCAATTTCTTCACCAAAGGTGTACTGACGGATTTTGTTTAACATGAGATAATCGCCCCTTTCTCATAAGCTTACTCTCTGTATATAGGCGCTCTCCACTATTGATTATGTTATACAAAAAAACAGGTTCACTTAGAACCTGTTTTAAATGGGCATTGAGGGACTTGAACCCCCGGCATCCTGCTTGTAAGGCAGGCGCTCTCCCAGCTGAGCTAAACGCCCCTATACGGTCTTGCCAGATATTTCTAACAAAACCATAAAGCGACCCAGAAGGGGCTCGAACCCTCGACCTCCGGCGTGACAGGCCGGCACTCTAACCAACTGAGCTACTGGGCCAAAATTGCTGACTAGGCTATTATACTGTATAGCTTGTAAGAAGTCAATGCTTTTTTTCATTTTTTCAAAAAATGTTAGTGGATGTCATAAAGTAAGCTCTGAACAACCTCATTACGCCTGGATTGCTTCAAATTAATTAAAATATAGTAGAAACTCCCTAAGCAATTTCGACGCTTTGCTGCTTGCTGCAAATGTAGAAACAGTTTGCTTCTCGATTTCCTCAAAATAGGTTTTAGCTTTTGCCCTATCAACAGAGGCAATTAGCTTATCAAAACGCCCAAACTCGTTGATATTAGTCTCGGTAAGTTGCAGCTTAGTCAGCTCAGCTAATAGACTTTCATCTAGCCCAAATATTGTTGCTATCTTTATGATTTGTGCATTCTTTTCGCCTACTTGATACTCAGTAATGTGATCCCGAAGGGTTTTGCCGTCCTCTATCGTGGCATCACCTCGTTGTATATCCCGGAGGAAAATAGCAGCGTATCGCTGCTCTTCTTGGGTTAGCGCGGCAAAAGTCTTATGCAAGTCATTTAAAGCATCCATTTTGACTTTTTCATCATTCGAGTCAAGCGTTTTAAGGTATTTTTCAAAGCGGGAGTTCATATAGTCGTTATCAATCATGCCTGTGTCTATCTCGGTTAGATAGCCGTCCAAATCATAAGGAGCATCATCACTACTGCTACCGCTGCTTCCACTTTCACCAAACAGTTCTTTGTACCTCAAAGCGAGAATCAGATATATCTGCTCATCAAACAACATTTCATATTTTGTTTGATTCCACTTGAAGCCTTGTATAGTTGCCGCCTCCAAGTGAGCGGTCAGCTCTTTGAATAGCTTGGCAAACTTGCCTCTCGATTCTTTGTCATCGGGTAGCTTGTCAAAATCGGGTACACCGGCATTTGTAAATACCATGGTGATTTCCTCAAAATTAAGGTTCATCATTTTAATATTGCCTTCAAGTTTATCCACAAACAAATTAAACGGTTTATCACCTGAATATAATTTAACGGCATCCTTAATGTTTTGTGCCATTGTGTGTGGCCTGCGGTAATAGCGGATAGTGCCAAAGGGCTTGTCAGGGCCGAATAGTCTGTTAGTCCGCGAAAAAGCCTGTATAATATCAGCATAACGCAGAACCTTGTCCATGTAGAGGGTGTTGACCCACTTGGAGTCAAAGCCTGTAAGCATTTGGTCTACAACAATAAGAAGGTCAAGCTGCTTTTCAGGCGTACGTTCTATCGCTTTATAGGCTTCTTTATGTGCCAGCCGGGCAGCGAGGTCTTTCTTAAACTTGGCATGAGACCTAACATCAAATTGCTGCTGACCAAAATATCTATTGTTGTAATCTGTAATTATTTCAACAAGCCCATCTTCTTTAAATTTTGAAGCGTCGGGGCTATCATCAAAGTCCACGTTAGGGTCAAAAAGAGCCGATATCTTAAGGTCAGGCTTTTTTGCCTTTAACAGTCTGTAATACTCAATAGCTTGGGGTATGCTATGGGTGGCAAAAATGGCGTGAAACTTTCCGTTTTGGCTTAGGGTAAGCCAGTTATCAAGGATGTCCTGCACTACCACATCTCGGTGAACCTCATTATATTGCTCATTAGGCAAGAAGTCTTCGATACCCTTCACATATTCATTATTCTCGTCGTGATAGCCAGCCATCGGGATTTCATTCATGTATTTGTCATAAATCTTCTTCTTTTTGGGATCGGCAAACACATTTTTGATTTTTTCATCATTAGTGCCACCAACCGCTTTCGCCTTGTCCAAAGCCACGGCGGTTCGAATATCTTTATCTTTGAAAGTCGTAAGCATATCTGGGTCAAAGCCCAACACATTTTTATCCCTTATGCCGTCCGCTATGCTGTATCTATGGAGCTCATCACCAAAAACATCAGAGGTGGTATTGTCTTTTTTACGGTTCTCATCATGTATCGGAGTTCCTGTAAAGCCAAACAGCACAGCATGAGGGAATGTATCTTTAATTGTTAACAGCATATCGCCAAAGGTTGAGCGATGTGCCTCGTCAACGATAATTACAATACGTTTCTTGCCTATAGTCTCTATATCCTTAGCGTTCTTGCCGCCGTCCTCGTCCTTTATTTGACTCATTTTTTGGATTGAGGTAACGATTAGTGTGTCTTTATGGTGACTGCTTTTGAGCTTAGTAAGCAAGGCCAGTGTGTTTTTTGTGTCTTGTACGCTTTCGTCATCATTCGCAAAGGCCTGGTATTCCTCCAAAGATTGTGTGCCAAGCTCTATTCTATCCATGAGAAAAACAACTTTGTCAGCATCTTTGGAGCTGGCGATAAGCTGTGCCGCCTTAAAGCTGGTCATGGTTTTGCCGGAGCCTGTTGTATGCCATATATACCCGCCTAAAAGATTGTTAGCACCCCATTTGATTTTAGCCACTCGGTCTGTGATTTCATGAACCGCCCAAAATTGATAGCTGCGCATAACTTTTAATGCGCCATCCGCTGTGTCGGCTATGGTATAAAAGCCGATGAGCTGATGCGCCATCGGTATATTCAAAAATGTCGATGCTATGCCTTTCCAATCTTTGATAGGCTCATTGTTCCAATCGGCCCAGTTAAAATAGAACCCGGTATTAAACTTTCCTTCAGACCCGGGGTTGGCAAAGTAAACCGTATCGTCTGGGGTCATGGCAATAAAAATCTGCACTAGCGAAAACAGCCCTGTAAATATGCCGCTTTTAGCATAATACTCAATTTGATTTGTCGCTTGGCTTATGGGTATACCACTCTTTTTCAGCTCAATATGAAAAACAGGCATGCCGTTTATAAGAAGCATTAAATCTCCGCGGCGATTACTCGTGATACCCTTCGTAGGAAACTGTGGCTGCCTCACTATTTGATAACGGCTTTGGCCTGCGGCTATCTCCATACGATCATAAATTTTAAGGCTCACTTCTTTACCAAAATGCAGGGTGTCGGCCGGGTTATCACGAACAATAGATACCGACTTGCCATTAATAAAACCATTAAGCCGCAAGGGCGTTTTAAGGCTGTTTATCTGTTCAATAATTTGTGCCATCTCGCTGTCGGTGAGAGGCTGGTCGTTTAGCCTGTCAATATCTCTGTTGTTCTCATACAGGATATTTGCCCAATTCTTAATCAGTTCTTGCTCTGTGGGATTGTCTATAACTTCTTGCCATCCTTTTTCGGTAAGAAGTAGATCTACAAGAGAATTTTCAAAGTCAAGCTCACGGTCGAACATCTTAGTCCTCCTATTTAGCATCGAGGAAATCTTCAAATTCCTCTATCCACTCAGCTAATTTCTGTTGTAACAAAGTCTTGTCCGGTAAGTACAAGCTATATTCCGATGCGTAAATATTGGCATCGGTGGGGAGGGTCATTTCAACGATACTGTCGCTTTTTTCTTTGCAGAGCAGTATCCCAACGGTTGGATTCTCCTTTTCAGTTTTTACGTATCGGTCGTAGTAGTTGACATACATCTGCATTTGTCCCAGGTCTTGATGCTTCAGCTCACCATTCTTGAGGTCTATAAGTACATAGCAGTCAAGTAGACGGTTATAGAAGACCAAGTCAACCATAAAATGCTTCTCGTCATAGGTAAAGCGCTTTTGCCTTGCCTCAAACAAGAATCCTTTGCCAAGCTCAAGCAGAAACTGCGATAGCTTGCTTATTATCGCTGTTTCCAAGTCCGTTTCGCTGTATGCCGTGTCCTCCGACAAGTCTAAAAACTCTAATACAAGTGGATTTTTCAGAATATCACGAGGATTTTCCATCAATTGCCCTTCTTTTGCAAGCCTCATTACCTCGTCTTTATCCCTCGATAACGCAAGCCGTTCGTAAAGACTGCTGTGGTATTGCCTTTTTAGTTGTTCTACTGACCATTGACCTTTGATAGCTTCCTGCTCATAAAAGCGACGTTCATCGCCATTTTTAATTCGCATAAGGATTTGGTATTGCGACCACCCTAATCGGAATGGAATAGTTTCGGCTGACATCGCTTGTCCGATTTTAAGTAAGCTTATTTTTTCAAATTCAGCAGAAATTGTCTGCTGTTTTTGGTTTTTTTCGGAATCGACCAATTCAGCAGAAATTGTCTGCTGAATTGTATCGGCGTAGACTTGATAGAATTTTCTTGCGTTTCTAAGGTTTGTTTCCGAAAATCCTTTTTTGAAACGACCATTTAAAAACGTCGAAAGTTCGAGGAGTAAGCCGCGCCCATACTCGGCACGAGCCTTGCCGTTTTGTTCTTCTTCAACAATCATACGTCCTATTTCAAAGTAGGTTACACACATGGTTAAATCCGCAGTGCGCCCGACAAAACGTCGTGTGTTTTCGATAATTCGAGCCACGTTTTCAAAGAATGAACTCACATTTTGGTTTTTTGCTAAATCATTCATGCGGGAATCCTCCTATACGAACATCTTAGAAAGACAGGCTTTCTTGATGTTTTGCAGCTTTTTGAGTTCTTGTTGCCGGGATGCAATTAAAGTATCGAGGTTGTGGAAGAAGTTGCCTATGGCGGTTTGTTCAGGCAAACTGGGGATTTTAACCTCGAAACCAGTTAAAGCATCCTTTGTTATGGTTTTAATTGTGCCGCCGGGCGCAACTCTTTTTTCTCTGTCAAATAATTCCTGCACAATATAAGCCCAAAATTGCTTGCATATATCAGCTTTATAACCCTCAAAGATAAGAAGAGTTCTGTCAACATAAGAATCATACTGCGTTAGCGCAACACGCCCAATACTGCCCTGCAAAGTAACTACAACGCTACCTTTCGGAACAAAAACGCTTTTAGGCTGTGCGAGAGCGCTTATTTGCTGCTTTGTGTTATCTACTAATGCAAGATTGAAAGCAACATCGACTACTTGTACGAAGGGCATAGAGTCTTCACCATCATACCACTCAGCTCTACCATATGGCTGAGGAAATGAGCCTCGCCGAAAGTAGGCAAGATCTCCTAACTTACTTACTGTCCAAGGCTCTGTGAACTCATTAAAACGAATTTCGGGTATATCTGCCCCTTTTTTGGGGAACATCTTTTCAAGCATGGATTTTTTGATGTTGATAGTCTGCTCGTACTGCTGTTTTTTGAGGGCGATAGTATTGTCAAGATTGCTGAAGAAGTTGCCTATTGCGATCTGTTCGGGTAGCTCCGGGAAATAAAGCCTGTACTTTGCGAGCTGTGGAGTTGTTAGTTGAGGCACGCCGGTGGATTCTATCATAACACCATGCATGTTTATCGCATTAGCCAGGAAGTCAACATTATGTTTTGATTTGAGAGCAAGTAGCCGTACAACAGGTGTGAAGTTTGTTTTTCTTGCCTGCGCATGGCCGACATCCCCGCGGCCTGTTACTGTTACAGCAGGTGCTTCAATGCGGTATTCATTCTGATAGTAGCCCAAAATCCCATTGTTCGTCAGGGCATTTGCTATAACAGGATATTTACCGCTATTTTTAAGGATAGTATTATTAACATCGCCGCCCGCATGAATCTCGGATTCGTCGCCTAAATATCTCACTTCCCATGGCTCTACAAATCCATCAAACCGAACCTCAGGGACATTTCCCTCACTGGCCATGCTTATCACCATGCAAGAGCGACTGTAACTCACTAAGTCCTTTCATATCAAACTCATTGCCTCGCAGCTTGTCCACAAGGCTTACAGCTTCATCTACAAGGGCATTTTCAAGGTAAAGTTCATGGTCGAACATGGGGAATCCTCCTATACAAACATCTTAGAAAGACAGGCTTTCTTGATGTTTTGCAGCTTTTTGAGTTCTTGTTGTTGTGATGCAATTAAAGTGTCGAGATTATGGAAGAAGTTGCCGATTGCGATTTGTTCGGGCAAACCGGGGATTTTAATCTCGAAACTAGTTAAAGCATCCTTTGTTATGGTTTTAATTGTGCCGCCGGGCGCAACTCTCTTTTCTCTGTCAAATAATTCCTGCACAATATAAGCCCAAAATTGCTTGCATATATCAGCTTTATA
>Ga0123355_10000202_pt1 | contig 74240 bp, 66 predicted proteins | sample TergutEmb28metaG_3_FD_89872 | JGI IMG/M metagenome (GOLD analysis project Ga0123355, IMG submission 89872) | Embiratermes neotenicus P1 segment gut microbial communities from Petit-Saut dam, French Guiana - Emb289 P1 | ecosystem: Host-associated > Arthropoda: Insects > Digestive system > Gut ...
ATAAACCAAGACATACCCGGCAGCGGCGGCGCAGTACAAGCCGTAAACGGTGCAAACTTTACCATGACAGGCAACGCAATAATAGAAAACAGCGAAGCATATACCCTTTCTCATTTCCATGCTGGCCCCAATCCCCCAGGCAACCTATACACCAGAGGGCGCACAGCCCATGGCGGCGGGGTTTATGTAAACGACTCTATATTTAACATGAGCGGTGACGCAAGAATCCGTAATAACCGTATCACAACCAGCCGTGAGGGTACTAACACAGCCCATAGCCCCCTTGCGATATTATCAATAAGCGGCGAAGGCGGCGGTGTGCATATTACCAATGATTCCAACTTCACCATGTCCGGCAGCGCAGAGATTAGCGGAAATATTATTAATACCCCAGCCACAACAGGCTTTTACGCCGTAGCAAGTACGGTTTTACTTGGCGGCGGCGGTGTAGCGGTATGGCATGGCTCTACCTTTACCATGTCAGACAATGCAGTAATAAGAAACAACGAGGCAAACAGCACCATAGGCAACAGGGACGGCGGCGGCGTTGTTGTGCGCCATCAAGACAGCATATTTAATATGATAAACGGCTATATCCAGGACAATACAGGCGAAAACGGCGGTGGTGTAGCCATGTCTGGCTTCGGGGTAACTGTGGATGGCGTTAGCACCAATTACCCATCCGGCACATTTACCATGACCAATGGGACAATCCGCAATAATACAGCCCTTGCGAGTGGCGGCGGGGTGTATGTGTTTTCTTCGCTTCCGTTTCCGGGCAGCTTACCTTCCACCTTCTTGATGTACGCCGGGGTAATTGGCGGCAACGCAGACGATGATGAGGGCAACACTGCTATAAACGGCGGTGGTGTACATGTGGCTGGTGGCGCATTGTTTGAAATGCGTGTTGGTACAGATGTAAACAATGACCCAACCAGCGGTACAATTAGCGGAAATAGCGCAACAGGAACAGCCGGGACATGGCCCAATATAAATGGCGGCGGCGGTGTGCATGTTGTTGGAACAAACTCCAATTTTAATATGTACGCCGGAACCATAGGCAGCAACGATGCTGTGTTTAGCGGCGGTGGAGTGCTTGTGCTGAATAACGCAAACTTTAACTTACGAGATACAGCTAATAAAACCATCACCCGTAATACAGCAACATGGGGCGGCGGTGTATGGGTAGCATGGGTTTATGATAATGCGGCTGCTGATACTTCCCATATGACTATGGAAGCTGGGGCAAATAATCTCCACATCACCCACAATACAGTAACCCAAAGAGGCGGCGGTATTTTTACCATGGCTGCTGAGTATGCCGATCCTCTAACCCGTATTTCTGGTACTAATATTGCTTTTAGTAATCTTGCGCTGTACCGTGTCAACTTTAGCTACAACAGGGCTGGTCACAGGGAGTTTTCGCCCTCAAATGCCCTGGATGTTATGCCTGATACTGTGTGGAGTTCTTTAAGCACAGATACTCACCCGATAAATAACTATGATATCAACTTTATAGGTAGAGGGTTTGAATTGCCACTAACAGGCGGTACAGGTACGTTGATGTTTATTATTCTTGGCACTATGTTGTTGACGGCAGCGTCTGTATTCATTCTTTATAAGAAGTACCGGGTAAAGGCGTATGACGGCTTTACCAAAAACGGTAAAGTATATAGCTTCAGGAAGCTGTATTAATGGAATTAGGGCGGTTTAAGTAACCGCCTTAACAACTCAACCCCGGCACAATGCCGCCCTGCATCCAATGTCAAAGCGGCCCTTACTGCCCGCCGCTATAGCATGGGTGTAGCGAAGCATTGCCCGGGGTTGGTAATTTGGAGGAGTTTATGAAAAAGTATCTCTTTATTTTATGCCTAATGGCAGTCACGTTGATTGGTTTATCCGCTTGTTATGAAATTCAAGGCGCAAGTGCCTTAACAGAAGAACGAATATCAACATATGAAGCCGTCACTAACCAAGATTACACACAAGACTCATCAACAGAGGCTATTTCTTGGCAAGAGGCATTTGCCTATAAACTCTATTACTATGCGCAGCAACCCATTGATGAGGCATACCCCAGTGCAGCAGAATGGCGGTTTATGCTACATGACATAGGCCAGGATGGCATACCAGAACTGTTTTTGATACTTGCTTTTGACAACGGATATGTAGACCATCGTGCCGTTTATAGCTTTGTAGATGGTGGCATCGTCCGGCTCAAAACTGGCATAACTGGTGAAACAAATGGGGGGATGCTGATACCTCCAGGCGGCGGTTCTGGGATTATACGGATGCAATCTGCTGGTCATGTTATTCGCTATGATATGTTGGTGCTTTCCGGGTTTACACTTGCAAATATTATGAGTGCCGATGTTGTAGAAATGGTTGATTCATTACGCATAAATGCACAGCCTGTCACCAAGGATGAATTTGAGTATGTGTTTGGTTGTCGTGATGAAAAGGTATGGCTTCCATCGTATGAAATCACTGAGGGTAACATACGCAATATTATTTTTGGATGGGAGCCAGCCGCAGGTTCATAAAGATTATTATGGAGGTTGCTCCATTAGGATCAGTAATGACGAACACGCCGCTAAAGTCATGGTACGCATACGTGAAGAATGGTACAACACTGGTAAAAGCCATCGGGAGTCCATTCTCAATCTGGGAGAAGCGATGAGAAAAGCCTTTTTCATATGCTTCATTAATCGAATTTTTAAGTGACTTGGGCTATGAAATCAAAAATGGTTTTGCGGTAAAGAAAAGGGGAACAAAGAAAACAAAGGCATCAAGCCGACCAGCAAGGATTAGCAAACCTATCAACTATAAGGCAGATGAATCAAAACCTACTAATACTGCCCTATTAGTTTGTATTGGGATTACAGAAAAGCGCCCCGCCAAGGGTGAGTTGATGGAGTTAATTTTATGTAGCCGCTGTGAAAGCGGTTTTGTTAACGGTGGTTATATTGTTCTGTAGCAATTCCTGTAGCAACGCCGATAAATTTGGGCGATTTCAGAGGGGAAAATAGCACAATATTTTCCAATTTGCAAAATCCCAGGGCAGCAAAAAAGCCCGTAAACACGGGCTTTCCGGGGAAGCGCGAAACCAGATTCGAACTGGCGACCCTCGCCTTGGCAAGGCGATGCTCTACCACTGAGCCATTCGCGCGTATTATGTTGAATATCATTTTACCACAAGCAGAATCAGATGCAAGCTTTTATAGCGGGTGGCGGGAATCGAACCCGCGTATCAAGCTTGGAAGGCTTGTGTTCTACCATTGAACTACACCCGCATACTTGATGCAAGTGAACCGCCAATGCCCAGGGGCGGAATTGAACCGTCGACACATGGATTTTCAGTCCATTGCTCTACCAACTGAGCTACCTGGGCGCAGAAAACGGATGAAGCGGACGCAAGTATAAACCATAGTTTGGCACTCGTCAAGTATGATTTTCAATGGTTTTCGTGGCTAATATTGGAATTTATGGTTTTGATGATACTGATAAAAGTTTTTCCTGGTTTTGATGATATAGCAAATTCAATAATAAACCTTTTTGGGAGCAATCGGCCTTGGTATTCATTGGCTATTTTGCACAGCTAGTTCATGCTGTCGAAACTGTTTAACAATAAAAGGGGCATCAAGATTAGAGTATGCGTATCAGCCGTCATTATGGTATTAATCCATTAATCCATTAATCGCAAAATGCTGATGTCTGCTATATCTTATCGTGATGCCTCTTCTACATTGTAGATAACAGGTTGCTTATCTAAATAATTTACTGCTTATCCAACCACAAGGCAGCAGCGTCAGCCACTGTCTTCAGATTATCAGGCACAAATGGACTTGGCAGCCCGGCGTCTTCTATAAGCTCCAAAAAGGTCTTGGTCCCGGCAAAGCCTAGGAGGCGGCGGTATTTTGCCCAGGCAGAATCTGGGGCAGTTTGATTTTCAGCCCAGAAGCAAAGGGCCATAATCTGAGCCAGGCAGTAGTCTATATAGTAGAATGGCCTACCATAGATATGCAGTTGTGCCTGCCAGCGGCGGCCTTCACCGTAGAATGAAGAGCCTTCTAAATCTAGCCATGGGCGATATTTTGCCTCAAGCTCTAGCCAAAGGTCGTTGCGTTCCTTGGGGGTCATTCCTGGTTTTTCATACACATGATGCTGGAACTCGTCCACCATTGTACCGTAGGGGATAAAGATTAGGGCGCTGGCCAGATGGCTATAGTAGTATTTCTTTGTTTGATCCCCAAAGAAGCCTTCCATCCAGGGCCATGTGAAAAATTCCATTGCCATTGAGTGGATTTCTGCGGTTTCCAAAGAATAGCGCTTTAGTGCAGAGGGGTAAATATCCCGTGCAGCATAGCCAGCCAAGGCGTGACCCGCCTCATGGGTAAGGACATCAATGTCCGCAGATGTTCCGTTGAAGTTTGCAAAAATAAAGGGCGACTTGTATATGGGGATGTAAGAGCAGTATCCACCGGCCCGCTTGCCGGGTTTGGATAGCACATCGAAGAGCTCATTCTCAAGCATGAAGTCAATAAACTCTGCAGTCTCTTGTGAAAGTTCGTGGTACATTTTTTTGCCGTGGGCAAAGATATCGTCTGGAGTTCCTATGGGTGTAGCATTGCCCTCTGGATATTCGAAAGAGTCATCGTAGATTTTTAGGGTATCTACGCCAATGCGCTTTGCCTGCTCGGCCTTAAGGCGCTGGGCTAAGGGTACAATATGCTTTACTACTCCTTCACGGAATTTTGCTACCAGGCCTTGGTCATAGCAGTTGCGCTGCATTCTGTAGTAGCCTACCTGGGTGAAGGTTTCGTGGCCTAGTTTTTTAGCTATGCCGGTTCGTAGCTTAACTAGTTGGTCGTAAATACCATCGAGCTTGCCGGCATTGGACATATACCATGCAGCCCCTGCGTCTGTTGCAGCTTTGCGCACTTCTTGGTTAGGGTTTTCGTTGTATGCACGGAGTTGAGCCAGAGTTAGGGTTTTGCCGTCAAAGGGTATTTGGGCAGAGGCAATAAGATTATTGTACTCGCTAACCAGCTTGTTTTCTTCTTGCAGGTCAGGCACTATTTCTGGGCTGAAGGTCTTGGTTGCAATTTCCGCGTTTACAAACATCAGGTTGCCCCACTGAGCCTCTAGGTCTTTTCTGAAGGGGGTTTCGAGCAAGGCTTTAGTAAATGCCTGCACAGATTCTTGCAGCTTGGGGCCGGCTTCATCCATGTAAGCCTTCTCTTTGTCATAGAACTCGTCTGTCGTATCTATGGTGTTGCGGATACGGGCAATGGCAAACATAGACATCATTTGCTGAGAAAAGCCGTCATACTCCTTGTAGGCAGCAAAGCATTCTTCGGCGCTGTTTGCGCCTTTGAATTTTTCCAGCAAGGATTGTAGCTTGGCCTCAGTTTCTTCTAGTTGGGGCCGGGTGTAGGGCATTTGTGGGAATTTCATTGTACATCCTCCTTGAGTTCATGCCGCAAGGCAGCACTTATTTGATGAAAGGTCGCGCAATAAGACTATTTTCATGCTTATGATGCTGAGATGCCTGTCTTTTTTGAACAACCTTTATTGATTATATCGAAGTTTGTATTTCTTGCCAATGCTTCCACAAGCTGGCGCGCGCACTTATGTCTTCAGGACTTGGCTCAAGCTGTCTATGTCGCGGACAGTATGCATACTGCTCCAATGCTTTGGAAAAAGCTGCCGATACTTCGCTGTAGCAAAGCGGCTATCTATCAGAAGTACAATCCCGCAGTCAGTCTCGGTACGAATTACCCTGCCTGCGGCTTGCTGCACCTTGTTCATGCCTGGAAAGATATAGGCATAGTCATAGCCTTGGCCGTTTTTATTGTCGAAGTAATCCCGTATTAGGTCATGGCGGAGGGATAGCTTAGGCAGGCCTACGCTTACTATTATGGAGCCGATTAGTCTATCGCCTTTTAGGTCTATACCTTCAGAGAAGATGCCGCCCAGCACTGCAAAGCCTACCAATGTTTTCGGGTTGTCGCAGCTAAAACGGGCTAGGTATTCGAATCGGCTGTCTTCGGTCATGTCTGTTTCCTGGAGTAGGGTATCTACTTCGGGGTGGGTATGGCAGAAAATTTCGTAAACCTTGTGCATATACTCGTAGGATGGGAAGAAGACTAAGTAATTTCCCTTTTTATGGCTTATTGCGGTGTAAATGGCTTGTGCTATGGGGGCATAGCTGCTTTCTCTATGGGTGTACTTAGTGGAGATTCCGCTGTGGGTGATGGTAACTAAGTTGTCTGGGTCAAAGGGGGATGAGAGAGATAGAGTGAAGTCTTCGGCTGTGCCGCCTAGGATTTCCCGGTAATAGTTTAAGGGGATTAGGGTGGCGGAAAAAAGTATAGCGGACTGCCCGCGGCTTAGCCCTGCAGCTATTACCGCCGATGGGTCTAGGCAGAATAGGGTGGTTGTTATATCACTGCCACGGGTTTCGGTTATGGTGGTGTAGTGGCTATCGTATAGCTCGGCTATCATTGTGAAGTGTGAGGATTCGAAGTATAGGTTTAGGATTTCCGAATGGAGGTTTGTTGGACGTTGTTTTTCTGAGACTTGATGGTGGCTGTTTGCTGATCCAGTTGTAGGCTGTAGTGATTCAGGGTTCCCTTTATGCTCCATCAGCCATTCCCCGGCAGCTAAATTGAAAGCCGCTATCAGCTCCGTCAATTGCAGCCCTAGCTCCTTAGTCACAAGACTTATCCCATCCATTTCATCCCGTACTTGATTAAAGTATGTGCACAACTGCCGCAGGGCCTTCCGCAGTCCAGATGTAAGCGGATCCCGTCCCCTAATGGCATTAAGCACCTGGCTAAAAGTACCTTTTCTCAAAGCCGCAGAATACATATCTCGCACTCGGTCGGCTAGGTTGTGAGCCTCATCAATAAGAAAGACATAATCCCCATCTTCATCAGCAAAAAAACGCCGCAGGTACACCGTTGGGTCAAATACGTGATTATAGTCACCAACAATCAGGTCACACCATAGTGAGGCTTCTAGGGCAAACTCATGGGGGCAGACCATATGTTTTGCAGCGTATTCGCTGGTTACATCCGGGGTAATAAGGTCAACGTTGGTAATCATATCCATGACTGCATCGTTAATCCTGTCGTAGTGACCTTTGGCATGGGGGCAGTGATCTGGGTTGCAGTTGCATTCATCATGGGGGCAGATTTTTTCCTTTGCCCGCAGGGTTATGGATTTAAAGCGCAGGCCTTTATCTGCCATTAGACGTATTGCGTCTTCTGCTACAGAGCGGGTTATGGTTTTTGCCGTCAGGTAAAAAATCTTTTCTGTTTTGTCTTCGGCCATGGCTTTGATTGACGGGAACAGGGCTGACAGGGTTTTGCCTATGCCTGTAGGGGCTGAGACGTATAGCTTTTTCTTTGCGGAGATTACACGATATACAGCTACTGCCAACTCACGCTGCCCCTTGCGGTATGACTCAAAGGGGAATGGGGTTTTGGTGATAGATTTGTTGCGAGTTAGTTTCCATTCTCTTTCTAGGCGCAGCCATAGGCCGTACTTATGTAGTAGGTCGGTGAAGTAGGTTTCCAACTCGGTTGCGGTAAAGCTCCATTGGTAGTACCTGGTCTCTTCACTTTCCAGTTGGAAATATGTCAACTGAACAGAAATAGACTCTGGCGGGGATTCCAGAGTCTTCATGTACATATATGCATAGCACTTACCTTGGCCCAGGTGCTGGTTGTGCTGCTGGTAGATATAGTCCAGGGGTAGGGTAGTGGTTTTGATTTCGTCTATTGTGATTTCACCACTGGGGCCGGTTATTATGCCGTCGGCGCGGCCTTGTATCAGCACAGGGGTGTTGTCTATTTCGGTCTCAAGCTTTAGGCTTACCTCCTTTTTATAGCCATCCCCAGCGTTTTGCTGGATTTTTCGGTGGGCTATGGAGCCTTTGTTCATGGCAGAGGCATTGTTGAAGCGGCTGTCTATGTCACCGGTACGCAAAACCAGTTCGATAATCTTGCGAACCGATAGCTTTATGGGCTTCATACAACCCTTGCGCCAAATGGCATAAGGGCGAGCCTTGCCATTTTAAAGCATTGTAGCCCAAAGGGTATGCCAATTATTGTGATACAAAAGATAATGCCTGCAATGCAATGGGCAATTGCAAGAGGAATGCCGCCGATAACTATCCACAGCACATTCAATAGAAGGCTGCCTGCACCGCCACCGTGTATTATGTTTTTGCCGAAGGGCCAAAGAGCAAGACCCGCAAGCTTGAATGCCTGGATACCCAGGGGTATCCCTATAACAGTAATGCATAGCAGCAGCCCAACTACCAGCCAAAGCAAGAACAGCCATATACCGCAAAGGACAAACCAGATAATATTTCCTATAAGCCTCATGGTTATCACTCCTTAATATTTGTTCCACTATATCATGGTTATGGTGGAATCACTATTGTCATTTTTGCGACAACACTATATATTACGATTATGGTCAGGAAACTCTTACTTGAGAGGGAGATATCATGAATGTTGCAAAATACGCCTTACCCCACCAGCTTAAACCGGGAACCATGCTTCATGGGAAATATGTACTGGAGGGCGTCTTGGGTGAAGGCGGCTTTGGCATTACATATAAGGGCCGGGATACAACCTTGGATATACCCGTGGCTATCAAGGAGTATTATCCCGTTGGTGTTGCCCACAGAAATAATACTCACTCCCAAACCGTGACAACAAACTCTGGCCGGCCCGAAGAAACATTTACAAAGGGCAAGGACAGCTTTTTGAATGAAGCCCGAGTCCTTGCCAAGTTTTCCAGAGAGCCGGGAATTGTAAGCGTTGGCAATTTCTTTAACGAAAACAACACAGCATACATTGTAATGGAATTTCTTGAAGGCATTACATTGAAGTCATGGCTGAAAAATAATGGCAATATTTCTGCAGATTATGCTCTGGATCTGCTTAGGCCGGTTATGCGTACCCTGGCAAATATCCACCAGCAAGAGTTGATTCACCGAGACATAAGCCCAGATAATATAATGCTAATGCCAGATGGAACTCTAAAGCTACTGGACTTTGGCGCTGCAAGAACCGTGTCCAATATGGATGAGAAAAGTCTTTCTGTTATGCTAAAGCCCGGCTATGCCCCAGAGGAGCAATACCGCAGCCGTGGGGCTCAGGGGCCCTGGACAGATGTGTATGCCCTATGTACCACAATCTACAAATGCATAACCGGAATAACCCCTGATGATGCAACTCAGCGGTCTTATCGTGATGAGGTCAAGCCTCCTTCTCAGCTGGGTGCGAAAATCACCCCGGCTCAGGAGGCTGTGCTGCTTAAAGGTATGGCGGTTTTGCAGGTTAACCGATATCAAAATATCCAAGAGCTGGTGCAGGCCTTTCATGCTGCGTCTGTTGCAGTGGATATACCAGTGCCACCAGTGGTTGAGGAAGATGCTAATAAAACTGTGTTAGCAGATGAGCCTGAAGCGGGTTCTGAGCCTGAAGCAGATTCTGTGATGAGCGGGGTCGCCTATGCAGGAGTTCATAATCATGAAGTTTCTGCGATGAGAGGTAATGATGCTGAGGTGAGCCGCTTTAATCATGAGCAGGCGAGAGCAGTGCCGCCTCCGATAAGAGATGCACAGACTCCAAACTTCGATGCGCAGAACCCAATCCACGATGAAAAGTATCCTGTAGGCAAGCCACAACCCCCAATCCGCGGACCTGAAAACCCTCAAATCCCCAAAAAGAAAAAGAAAAAACGCAGAGGCCTGAAAATCGTGGCGGGGATTTTTGGCGGCTTGTTTGCTTTAATAGCTATTTTAATTATATGGGCTTACTTAGGTGACATTGGTGATATGGATAGAAGCAACAGGCCCCTTGCCATGAATGAAATAAACAACGAGAGAATGAGTGTCAGTTTTAATCGCGAGCCAACCCCAGAGGAGCTTACGCAATTAGCAAACATGCCCTATCTTAATAATGTGTCCTTATCCTATAACGGAATAAGCAATGAGACTCTTACTTCCATAGGCCAGATTACAAATATCACAAGGCTTTCACTTGGCTCCTCTGGCCCGAGTCATCGCGAAGAGCCGCAGATGGTTGATTTAAGTTTGATTACCGGTTTGTATAACTTGGAGATGTTGAGCATTATTTATGTGGCAAATGCAGACCTATCCCCGATAAGCGAGTTAAACCGTCTGCATTCGCTTACGGTCATTCATTCGCCTATAAGCGGCTTGTCTGCGTTGGTTGATCTTCCTCGGTTTAATACATTAGTCTTAACATCAAATCCTTTGGACGATATTTCTGACTTGACAGGTATTGCCGGGTTGCAAAATGTTAACTTCCGTGACACATATGTTTCAGACTTGACTCCACTGCGATATAGCACGGGTATAACTACTTTGGCTGTAAGTAACACCCGTATTACAAGCCTTGACGGCGTTGAAAACATGCGCTTATCGGGGTTACTTGCGCAAAATAATCAAATTACGGATATTTCTGCTCTTGCCGATGTGGAGACCCTTAGGTGGGTTAATCTTAGCAATAATAATATCAGTGACATTTCAGCATTGGCGAATAAAGAGGCTTTGCAAGAAGTTCGGATAAGCAATAACCAAGTTAGCGACCTCTCGCCCCTTATGGGTGGCTCCAGCTTACGGATGTTGCTTGCCAACAACAACAATATCCAAAGCCTAAACGGGCTGCAAAACACCGGAGAGCTGAGAGAGCTTCAAATCAACAACAATAATATATCCAACCTAGACGAACTCTACGGAAGCATCCGCCTTGAGATAATCTTAGCTGCTAACAATGGCCTTACATGCATCGCGGGGCTTGTAAATGTAACCCAGCTTACGGAGGTAAACTTCAACAATGGCCAAATAAGCGATATAAGCCTCCTTGCCCAAAGCGCCGAGCATCTCACCAGCATCCAATTGGTAAACAACGAAATCTCTGATATCTCTGCCCTTGCTGATATGCAAAGTCTTGCACTATTGGCCCTTGATGGCAATAATATCACGAATATTTCGCCTCTTGGTCAGTCTCCCCATATTATCAATCTCTTTTTGCACAATAATAATATTTCTGATATAAGCGCCCTTGCTGCAATGTACAGGCTTGTTTTCCTTGACTTATCGGGAAATCAAATTAGCGATATCTCTGCTATCGAAAATGTTGCAATGCTGGACGCGCCTTTTGTGCTGGATATTAGCAGCAACAATATCTCTGATATTTCTTCAATCCCAAGCACAGATTATGCCGCGCTGTTTATTTACAACAATCCTATAATGGACTACTCACGCCTTGATGGCATGGTAATAAGGGTTATTGGTTTTACTTATCATGAAGGTGCTGACTATTCACCCTTGGTAGAGCTTCAGGGTAGCCGTAATATGTATGCGGTGGATACGCCATTGGCACGGCGAGTAAATTTAGAAAACCTGTTGGGGCGAAGGGTCGAGTTTGTATCCACCTACGAGATTACCGAGTTTAAGCAGGGGCAGCGTGACGCCGTAACCGGCCGGGTTGATCCTGCAGAGGAAGACAATGACGGTGGTGGCGGCGGTGAGTACGATGACTAATACTGTCTTGTATGCAAGCGTTCCAAAGGAAACCCCAAAGCTTGTCATCCTGTCTCACGATGGGAAAGTAGAAGAAGTTTTGTTAAGAGCCCCATGCACAATTGGGCGAAAATATGATGGCTCGAAGGCCGATATCCAGCTAGATTGCGCCATCGCGTCGCGAATGCATGGACAAATTGCAGCCCATGAAGATGCCTACTACTACAAGGACATGGACAGCCTCAATGGTACGTTTATTAATGGGGTCTTGTACGGGAAAGATGCGTCTAAGTCCATGGTAAAGCTGGAAAACGGCGATGTACTGCGGATTGATACCACTAAAGAGGCGATCAGGCATTCCCAATCAACGGTTATGGTTTTTGCATCATCTTATCCCGATAATGCCCAGTGGAAGAATCTAAAGCTTGAAGAGCACATTGACGAGGTAAACATTGGCAGGGGTAGTAGTGGCTTGAAAATGGACAATCAGATGATATCCCGAAACCATGCATCATTTTTCCGTCATGCAAAGGGCTGGGGTATTGCAGATCACAATAGCACTAACGGTGTGCTGCTTAATAATAGGCGTATTTCCGGGGCCGCGGCGTTGCAGCATATGGACGTGATACGTATTGCGGATGTGCATTTTATTTTTCTTGGTGATAGCTTGGTATTTCAACAGGAAGTGCCGCTGGAGGCCTATGACGTTGGACGACCTTATAGTGCATCTCAGCCTTATGGTGCGGCAAAACATCAATCTGAAGAACCTCGACCGGTGCGACAATTTCAATCCGCATCACAGTTCCCAGGCGATGCCCTATATATAAGCATTGTAGAACGCAGCGTATGGCAGCGGTTTAAGAAACTTACATTGCTAAAAAACATCAATCTTACAGTAAACAGCGGTGAGATGGTACTGATACTAGGCGGCTCTGGCGCTGGCAAAACCACTTTCATGAATGCCGTAATGGGCTACGAAAAGGCTGACGGCCAGATCTATCACGGCAATACCGACATTTACGAAGACTACGACCAAATGAAGTACAAAATCGGCTTTGTGCCCCAGCAAGACCTGTTACGGGGCGGTGATACGGTTTATGCCACCTTGCGCAATGCTGCCGATATGAAAATGCTACGCAGCACTTCAAGAGCTGATAAAACCCAGCGCATTGAAGCGGTACTGGAACAGCTAGGCCTGCAGCGCGAGCAAGGCTCTTTGGTATCAAAGCTAAGCGGCGGTCAGCGCAAGAGGCTAAGTATTGCGGTGGAGTATATTGCAGACCCAAAACTCTTTTTCCTGGATGAGCCGGACTCGGGCCTGGACGGTATAATGGCCCGTAGTCTCAACGAGAAACTCCGGGCTATTGCAGATGATGGCAAGATTGTTATGGTAATTACTCATTCTCCGGACAGAGTGGCCCATTTGTATGATAAGGTGATTGTACTTGCTAAAAGCTCAGCGGATAACACTGGATACCTGGCATATTACGGAGCCATTAGGGATTCACTTGGGTTTTTTGAGACAGACTCGCTGGAAGGTATTGTCAAGCGTATTAACCGCCCAGACGAAGGCGGCGATGGTATGTCTGATCATTATATTCGAAAGTATGCAAGCTATATAGGATAAATCATAATCCGGTTTTGGTCTTTTTGGAAAAAGCGTTATCTAAAGTTGACATTGCTAGCAATGGCCGGAATGTGCGAAATATAGCAGACTAGCTGGTGATGGATACGCGAGAAATTGGGGCGATAGGAGGCAAATGAATGAGGATTTCATGGCTTGGGCAAGTTAGGATATATGTAGGCAAGTGCTTTCGCACCTTTGCCAACGAGCGAGGCTGGAAGATACTTATTTCCTCAGCGATAATCGCGCTCATCGTAGCGTGGGTATCCGGCAGTGAAATGTTCATCACATACCGGGCAACCCGTTCAGGAGCTTTTGCACTGATATCTGCCTGCATCTGGATGGGGATTTTTAACTCGATACAGTCTATTTGCCGTGAGCGGGCGATTATTAAGCGGGAATACCGCACTGGCCTATATCTTTCTTCATATATATCAGCCCATATGATATACCAGATGGCGCTGTGCCTGGCCCAAGCTTTTATCACTGCTACTATTGTGTTTATCTTCCGGTCGCCACCATCGGCGGGGATTTTTATGCCAGCGTATTTTGAGATGCTGATTACATTCTTTGTGGTGATTTTTGCCGCCGATGTGCTTGGGCTTCTTGTCTCCAGCATCGCCAAGACCGAAAATGCCGCAATGACGGCCATGCCATTTGTGCTGATTTTGCAGCTTGTTATGTCTGGCGTGGTTTTTGAGCTGGAGGGCTTGGCGTCGGTTCTTTCTGTTTTTACAGTTAGCCGATGGGGGGTAAATGCCATCTGTAGCATCGCCAATGTTGCCCGTATGCCTGATGCCAGGTTTGTGGAAAATTTTAATCCAAACAACTATACCCATACATCGGGACATCTTGCCCAGATATGGTTTATTTTGATGGTGTTTGCGGTGTTGTATGGCGTTTTTGCCCTTGTAAGCCTTAAATTCATTGACAAGGATAAGAGATAATGTGAACAACCGCTTTTGATGATTTGGTCAAAACCAGGAACATGACATATAAGCAAATTCAATGAATTAATTTGCTATAGGAGGACACCCATGGAAAAAGCACTGGCAAAGCACTACGAATGGCGGGGGAAAATTGAAATAAGTCTGCGTGCCCCTTTGGACGACAAACATGACCTATCCCAAGCTTACACCCCAGGGGTGGCCCTGCCCTGTCTTGAAATACAAAAAGACCCAAGAAAGAGCTTTCAACTGACCCGCCGCTGGAACACGGTAGCCGTAATAACGGATGGCACGGCGGTACTGGGGCTGGGAGACATTGGCCCATTGGCTGCGATGCCGGTAATGGAAGGCAAGGCGGCATTGTTTAAAAAATTCGGCGATGTGGACGCGATACCCCTGTGCATAAGCACAAAGGATCCAGAGGAATTTGTAAACGCTGTGGCTTTGCTTGAGGGCAGCTTTGGCGGCATAAACCTGGAAGATATAGCGGCCCCTAGATGCTTCGAAATCGAGCAAAAACTAAAGGAGCGTCTTAGCATACCAGTGTTTCATGATGATCAGCACGGCACAGCAATTGTGGCCCTTGCTGCGGTAACCAACGCGCTTAGGCTTACAGGTAAATCCCCTGGTCATGTGAAGGTTGTAGTAAACGGTGTGGGTGCGGCTGGTACGGCTATTATTATGCTTCTACTAAAAGCTGGTTTCAAAAATATAGTACCCTGTGATAAAGCAGGCATCCTGTATCCCAGCAAGGCTTGTATGTCACCCACTCACGCAAAGCTTGCGGAAATCACAAACCCACATGCCCTAACTGGCAGCCTTGCCGATGCTATGCAGGGGGCTGATATATTTATAGGCGTATCTGGCCCCAATTGCGTAACAGCGGAAATGGTGCAATCCATGAATGAGAAGTCCGCCGTTTTTGCAATGGCCAACCCAACCCCGGAAATAATGCCCGATATAGCAAGAAAGGCCGGGGCTTATATTATTGGCACAGGCCGCAGCGATTTTGCAAACCAGATAAACAACGTACTGGCCTTTCCTGGTGTGTTTAGGGGAGCCCTGGATGCCAACGCAACGGAAATTTCAGATGAAATGAATTTGGCCGCTGCAATGGCCATTTCTGATTATGTAAAGGATGGGGAACTGTCTCCAGATTTTATCATACCAAGTGCGCTGGATAAGAAAGTGACTGATGCTGTAGCGGCGGCGATTTATAAGGTTTGTCAAAATAATCCAAACTAAGGAGCTGTGAACATAGCTTCTAATATTCACATAGAGGTCTCAGATGATAAAAATCCTAGCTTTTTTGAAGCGAAGCAAGCATCCAATATACTTGCTTCTCCCCTTCACTATACTAATAATCCTCACCACAGCCCTTGGCTTTGTATTGCCCGAAGTCCTTAGGCGCATGACCAACGCAGTTGTTTACGAGGATACTAACATGCTGATAAACAGCGTGATTATCGCGTTTATTGCCACGATTATATGGTTAATAGTCTCTTCTATTTCAAATTTTTATGAAACCTATATTTCCAACAAATACGAAGAATCATTGCAGGCCCTGGTTTTACACAAGTACATTAATACCAAAAAAGCTATGCTGGACAAGTTTAAGCTGGGGGATGTTGTAACCCATGTTATAGACAACGCGGCCCAGGCTGTGTCTGGTATCTTGAACTATTTCAATTCTACTCTTTCGGGATACCTGCTTGCCATACTATCCGCTGCGTATATGCTGTTTATCGAATGGCAAATAGCGGTTGGCATTATCTCCTTCAATACCTTGGTGCGGGTGCTGATTTTTCTTTTGCGTAAGCGCTACAGCGCAATAAATAAAAAATCCGTAGCAGTAATAAAATCAAATAACTCCTTCATCATAGACCTGCTAAACAACATGCTTGCCATAAAAGTATTCAATAAAGGGGACTATGTTGCGGAAAAGCTGAAAGAGAAGGAAACCCAGACCCTCAACATCAACACAATGCTAAATGCCTGGCGAAACGGCATCCAAGACGGCACATGGGCACTGACAAAGCTGTGTGAGTTTGCCATAGTTTTTGGTTTTGGCGGATTTAGGGTTTATCGGGGGTACACAGAAATAGGAACATTACTGGCCTTTGTTTTCGTTGTAGACTTTATGTCCACAGGGCTGAACTATATCTCTTACGGCTTTACCAGCAAAGCAAGGGCTATAGCAAATATAGAAAGTGTTGGCGAAATCCTTGACCTAGGCAGCGATACCCAAGAAAGCGAGCCCTTAAAAGATATGCATCCAACAGGCAGCATACGATTTGAAAATGTTTGTTTTTCCTATGGGCAAGAAAAATTGCTGCAAAACCTAAGCTTCACTATCAATGAAAGTGACAAAGTTATGGTAATCGGCAAAAACGGTGCAGGAAAGTCCACAATCCTAAGCCTTATGTCTGGGCTGTATCGCCCTACTAGCGGCAAAATCTACTATGGCGATGATGAGGTAACCAACGTAAATATCAGAAGTATGTCCCAGCACTATGCCTATATATCCCAAGCCAGCAATATAATCAGCGGCGATACTTTTGCAAACATGGCGCTAAGCTCTACAGGTGCTCTCGCACGGGTTGTAACAGAAGATGCTGCATCAACAATTATAGCCGCCGAGGATGCCACAACTGTTGAAGAAAAATACGAGGAAATAATTGAGCTGCTGAACCTGCAAAAGGCAAAAGACACACCAGTAACCTCAATGTCTCAAGGTGAAAAGCAACGGCTTAGCATTTCCAGAAGCGTATACAAAGCAGCCAAGGCAGATATCAAATTTGTTTTTGCCGATGAGATATTTTCCAATATTGACAAGGATAACAAAGAGCATATTGCCGCACGGCTTGGGGAGATATTTGCTGATAAAACCGTGGTAATGGTGTGTCATGACCATGTATCTTTTCCTTTTAACAAAATCTTGGAAATATCTGAAAACGGTGCGGAAATATATGATTATAATATCTCCATATGAGACTTGCATTTCACGTCGCTGAAAATATGCGGCAGTAGGCTTTTTTCAGCAGCGTGAAACGCTTATGTTGAATGGAAATACTATACTGCGGAAGAGGATCATCTATTATGAATCATGTATTAAAGTTTATTGCGAGAAACAAGCTGTTTATGTTTTTCTGCCTAGTGATTACTATTTTAGGGGGCTTTACCCGTACCTACGGGGCCTCATACCTCCAAAGGATAACAAGCCTTATAGACGACGGTCGCATAGAGGGCATTGTCGGGCTTATTGTGGTGGGGTATCTGTTTATGGGATCATCGTACTTTTTTCGCTGGCTTTCTGCGGTTATGACGTTGTATCTTACAGAAAAACTGGCCCTTGAAACCCGGATTCGCTTGCTGTCTCATTTATCTAAAATCCCCTTTAGGGAATACGAAAAAAAGACAGTTGGGGCACTGCAGTCCATCTTTCGTAACGATGTAACCGCCGCATCAGAGTTGTTGTATAACCTGTTTTCCCGTATAGGCAACAATATTTTCTTGTTTATTTTCACATTTGTGTACATGCTTATGCTTAACACCAGGGTTGCAGTTACTGTTGTAGGCATAGTCCTTGTGATGGCGTTTGTAAACCAAAAAATCCTTGAAAAACTAAAAAAACCGGTGGCTGAACAGCGGGTATCTCTAGGCAATATGACCCAAATCACCGAAAATGCCTTGGCTTCAATTAATACAATCAAGACATACTCTGCTGACGGGTATATTCTTGATACCTTCAATGCCGAGCGCAAAAGGTTCAGTAAGTTGACCATGAAAGCCACAGTAATTGACCAGATTATCAGAAGATCTATAAGCGATATAATCAACAACTCGGCAATGTTTTTATCTATCCTGTACTTAGGGTATCACGGAATAGCCGGCCGGGTGGGTGTTGGTGAGATTATTGTGTTTATTTACTTAATCAAGCAGATTATGGTTCCTGTGGAGGTAGTATTTAGGTGGATGGGCACGGCTGTACGGGCCATGGTTACGTGGAAACGGGTTGATGAGGTTTTGGATATCGCGGTAAAAGACATGGAATCAGCCGGGCCAGCTAAAAGCGAAATCATCGAGGATGTGAACCACGTGGCCGTAAAAGGCATAACCTTCTCCTACGATGGAAGTGAAAATATTTTTGAGAATATGAACGTAGATTTTGGAAAAGGCCATATCACCCGCATCTGCGGCGAGAGTGGCCGTGGCAAAACGACCCTGATTAAGATACTGCTTGGCTTGTATGACTGCGAAGGCGCGGTGTATGAGATAAACAAAAAAAAGCGGGAGAGTATGACCAGTATAAGTGACGTGGCAGCCTTTGCCCCTGCGGATAATAAGCTGTTTAACCTGTCCATATATGACAACTTGACTTTTGGGAATACATCTATTTCCCGAGAGCAGATTATGGCACTCGCAGCCCAGCTTGGTGTTGACGAATGGCTTGACAGCCTGCCAGATGGGCTGGATACCGTGTTGTCAGAATCCGCCGAAAATGTATCCGGCGGGCAGGGTCAGATGCTTAATAATATGCGCGGGTTGCTTTCGGACAAGGATATTATTATTCTTGATGAGCCCTTTTCGGCTTTGGATACTGGCCGCGAGAATAAACTGGCTAACCTGCTTAATGATATGAAAGACGAGAAAATTATTGTGATTACATCCCACCGAAAAAGCGAGTTTTTGGAGGGTGTGAGGGAAATTGAACTTGTTGGAACCTGATTTTACAGGTTTAAAATGTCCTTTATAGGCTCAAAGCTTGATTTATTCTGTAACCGTCAGCGCCTCAATAATACGCTGGTAGAGTCCGCTGGCGTTAGCCCGCCAGTTGGACTGTATAAGCTTGGCTTGCTCACGGGTGTCTACGGAAACGAAAAGTTCCAGCAGAGCCCGTTTATCTTCATACACGCCGCATTTTACTAGGAATTCGTCATTTTCCACATTGGGGAAGTAGGTGGCGGTGTTTTCATAGTCTTTTTTTATTTTCCCCCGGTTTTCTGTTATGTAGCTGTCTATGGCCTGCCGTTTAGACCAGGGGATATGCTTTTCGAAGTAGTCCAGTGTAGTCTGGCCTTCGCCGGTTACGGCATAGCGGGTGGTGTTTTTGTCTAGCGCATTTTCTTCGGTGGCGTCTAAGTGGCCGCCTTCTACCAGTGTGGCCAGGGTCTGCTGGAGGGTATAGTAATCCATAAAGTCCTCATCTCGTACAAAGTCGGTGACTTGGGCCCGGGACATGGGAAACTCCATGCGGTTTATTAGGTACAGCAGCAAGAGTTTATTTTCGGCGTTTTTGTATTCAGATGAGTCTGTCATTTTTGCCTCCAAGATTGCTTGTTTTACTATGTTTGTGCCATTCGATATGATTATTAAAGAAGTTATATAAGTTAGACTGTTGCGTACATTATGCATATTCCGGCAGTTTTTCGCAAGTTTACTTCTATACATCATTAGAGCCGTGAATACTAGGTTTGATGAAAAACATCTACTCACACGGTAAAGCAAATTTGCTGTACAACTTATTAGACTTCCTCGGATACCTATTTCGCAGTTGCGTTTGGGCCTGATTTCGCGATGCGCGGAATTAGGCCTGCAAGCGCAATGTTTTCGAGGAAGTCTATTCTATGAATTTCGTTTCTGCGTGCGTGGCTTTTTTTGAGGCTTTGTTGTGGCATCTTTTCCTATTAGCTGGTACAGTTTTTCCATTGCACTATGGAGCCCGCCTACCTCATCTATTATGCCTTCTTGTACAGCCTCCTCCCCAATCAGAATCGTGCCCACATCCTGGGCCAGGGTTTTGGTATCCATCATCAGAGCCGTAAGCCGCTTGTGGGTTATTTTGGAGTGAGCTACGATAAAATCTTCTACTCTGTCCTGGGTTTTGTTGAAGTATTCGTAGGTTTGGGGGGCGCCTACAATTGTGCCGTTCATGCGAACCGGGTGGATGGTCATAGTTGCCGAGGGGGCTATAAAGCTGTAGCTGGCCGACACGGCTAGGGGCACACCAATTGAATGCCCGCCACCTAGTACCAAAGATACCGTGGGCTTTCCCAGATGAGCGATAAGCTCAGCCAAGGCAAGTCCAGCTTCTACATCGCCGCCCATGGTGTTGAGTAGCACCAGAAGGCCGTCGGTTTCTGGGTTTTCTGCGCACATTACCAGCTGAGGGATTACATGCTCGTATTTTGTGGCCTTGTTGTTTGGAGGTAGTAGGATATGGCCCTCTATCTGGCCGATTATTGTTAGGAACTGAATTACCCCCTTTGGGTTGCCGGCCCGGGGTGGCGGTGTTAGAAGTTCTGGCTGGGGGGGGGTAGGGGGATGGTTGTCTTCTGATTGGTCATGAGGTGGGTCTTGTGGGTCGTCTTGGGATGGTATTTCGTTTGCGGATATAGGGGATATTTTGTGCATAATAGGCTCCTGTGGGGTTTGATTTGCTATTTTGTTGTTATTTTGTAAACTTGATTTGGAATGTAAGTCGTTACATATTCTTAGCTTCCTGGTGGAAAATATACACTTCGGCATGGTATATTTATAACAATTCCAATGACAATTAAAACGCGCACAGTACCCATGCTTTAATGGATTCTGTGCGCGTTTATTCAATTGTATATACTTTACTTGTAACCGACCCGTTGTAGCCTCACAATGAAGTTACTATAACCTAGGAGTCATCAATGTCTTACTCAACAGATAAAATATAGCTATAAAGCGGCTGTTTCCCTTCGTAAACCTCCACTTCGCAAGAGGGATACGCACCCCGTACATACTCAGCCAGCACTTCAGCTTGCTCAATGGTAATCCCCTCGCCGGCATAAACTGTCATTATATCCCCGCCAAAGCCAAGCATATAGTCAGCTAAAGCCCGGGCCCCTTCTTGGATGCCTTGCTCTACAAGGGCAATCTCCCCATCATATATGCAAAGAATATCCCCGGTTTTGATTGAATGGACGCCAAGTGCGGTATCCCGCACGGCCTCGGTAATCTGGCCGGAATGCACTGCTGCCATAGCCTCAGCCAATGCTTCAAGGTTTTCCTCGATGCTGATGGTATCCGAGTTGTACATAACACAAGCTACCCCTTGCGGAATGGATAGGGTAGGCAGCACATGCACTATCTTGTCTGTAGCCAGCTCTGCTGCCTGCTGGGCGGTAAGGATAATATTTTTGTTGTTTGGCAGCACGATTACTTGCTCGGCATTGACTTGTGAAATAGCCTTGGCAATATCTTCAGTGCTGGGGTTCATGCTTTGGCCGCCATCTATCACAACGTCTGCGCCTAGGCCGGTAAATAGCTCCTTAAGCCCGGCCCCAGCCACAACGGCCACAACCCCAAGGGGCTTAGGCGGCCCGGAAGATGACGCGGAAAAGTCCAAAAGACCCGTATGCTGGGCCTTCATATTATCAATTTTTATGTTTAACAGCCCACCAAACTGAAGTGCTTTTTCCAAAGCTTTACCAGGGTTGTTTGTGTGTACATGAACTTTTACCAGGCCTTCGTCTTCGATGACAACAACGGAATCGCCTATGGTGGGCAGGTAGCTTTGCAGGACGCTTTCGGCGTTTTGGGACTGGCCTGGTTTTGGTTCCTTGTTTAGCTCTACCAAAAATTCCGTACAGTAGGCAAACTTTATATCATCTGTGTTAAAGGCCATGGCGGCTGTGCCTTCGCCAGTGTCGGAAGGTTTTTCCAATATTTCTATTTCGCCTTGGATAGACATGGCGTTAAGTGCACCTTGCAGCATGAAAACCAGCCCCATGCCTCCAGAATCTACAACGCCTGCCTGCTTAAGCACGGGCAGCATTTCAGGGGTTTTGGCCAAAGTTTCGTTGCCTTTGTCTATTACATATTTTAGACATGTAGCGATATCCTCTTCATCAAAGGCTACTTCATGGGCGGCTTCGCTAAAGGAGCGGGCAATAGTTAGCATTGTGCCTTCCTTTGGCTTCATAACGGCCTTGTATGCCATCTCTGACGAACGGGCCAAGGCCTCGGCCAGGTCTTCTGCAGTGGCTACAGTTTTGCCTTCCAGCCCCTTTGCAAAGCCCCTAAATAGCTGTGACAGTATTACACCGGAGTTACCCCTTGCACCCCTAAGTGCACCACTGCTTGCGGCCTTGGCTATATCTGAAACACTAGGAGTGTTTAATTTGTAGGCTTCTTTTGCCGCAGCCATTACTGTATGAGACATATTTGTCCCAGTATCGCCATCTGGTACAGGGAATACATTCAAGGCGTTGAGGTTTGCCATGTTACGGGTTACCTCGTTGGCGCCGCCTATAATCATTTTTCTTAGTATGTTTCCATCTATGGATATCAGGCCCATAGTAGCTCCTCCTTTGGCCGCGCTAGATTATACACGTACGCCCTCTATGAATATATTTACTGCCCGCACTGGCAACCCAACGCTCTCTTCTATTTTATACTTTACATTGCTCATCAGCGTCTGGGCTATGGCTGTTATGTTTGTGCCATATTCCACTATTATGTGCAGGTCAATAAGCAAATCGCCTTCATCTTGCGTTTGCAGGCGCACCCCTTTGGAGAGGCTCTCTTTTTTTAACAGGCCAACCAGACCGTCCCGCATACTCCTTGCGGCCATGCCTACCACGCCGTAACATTCCATGGCGACAGTTCCGGCGATACGGGCGATTACCTCGTTGTCTATCCCTATTGTGCCTATTTCGTTGGTGGATTTAGATTGCATATGTTCCCTCCTATGTCAGCATCTTTGTAAATTCTTTAAAGAGTATATTATATTGGCTGGCTTTGTGGCAAGAGTTTATGTATTTACAAATTTATTAACAGATTTTTTTTCGATTCGTTGCCATGGCTACAAAAGCAATCTCGCAAAGACGGCTTCTCTACGAGATTGCTTTCAGTACTTTTAAATTTTTATCGGCCTCCTTAGATTAGGATTTCTATATCGGCTACATACACACAAATTTATACTTCCTTTTCTTTGCGATATGAAAAATTGCTATAAGCATCGAAGCTCCGCAAATCAGCAAAACACCTACTACAATAAACATTGTTGAGCCTGTATCATGTGGTCTACGGAGCTTATGCCGGCGGTTACGGGTGCTGTTGTGGCTGTGGTTATGGGTATGGTGCTTACTGGGCCTATTTCTAGTGCGGCGCTTAGTATAACCTTGGGGCTTTCTGGTATTGCTGCTGGTGCTGCTGTGGCGGGAGGGGATGCCAAGGCTGCCAATATGGTGGGATTTGCGGTGTCTAGTTATCGGGAAAATAAGGTTGGCGGCCTTGTTTCACAAGGAATTTGGGGATGCTGCCATACGGCTTGCTATGGAAGGATTTAAAGATTAAGCTTGTTAAATGCCATTGCTTTCCTGACTTGTGGTACAATGTAGTCCGTTGCCTTGCTCTATATATGAAGGATGCAGGATAAGGTGAGCAAGATTGTGCATTTTGAGCATATTTTCAGGAGCAAAAAGCATCGATGATTTTGACAAAGCCGATTACTAAGGAGGTGTCTATGAAAGACCCTAGAGAAGCAATCATAGCCCTTATTCACGAAACTCCTATTCCTTTTATCGCAGTTCGCGATTCACTTTCTAACATGAACATTATTGACATCGGCGATATCTTCGATGACCTCAACCGGGAGCAGACTACTCAGGTCTTTCGGATGCTGCCTAAGGACATTGCCGCAAATGTGTTTGCTCATATTATTCCAGACAAACAGCAGATTATAGTTGAGGCTCTTACGGGGGCGGAGGCTGGCACAATAATAAATAGCCTTTTTATGGACGATGCTGTGGATTTTATAGAAGAAATGCCAGCCAATGTTGTTACCAAGGTGCTTAGTAATGTGACTCCGGAGCGCCGCACTACTATAAATCAGCTTCTTAAGTATCCAGAGGATTCTATTGGCAGTATTATGACTACGGAGTTTATGGCCTTTGGCGAGGATTTGACTGTGATGGAGGCCTTTGACCAAATGCGCAAAACTCGTGTTCATGGCTTGCATACTTGCTATGTTGTGCGCCGTGATAAAATTCTTGTGGGCTATATTTCCCTTAAGACGCTGCTGTTGGCTAAGCAGCACCAGAGGGTGGGAGACTTGACCCGCCGCCATGTGATAAGTGCTCAAACACAGGATGATCAAGAAAAGGCTGCGGCGCTTTTCCAAAGATATGACTTGCTTTCCTTGCCAATTGTGGATAGTGAGAACCGATTAGTGGGAATAATAACCGTTGACGATGTGGTCGAAATTGTGGAAGAAGAGGCCACCGAGGATTTTGAGAAGATGGCGGGCATCATGCCTTTGGATGATGATGCTCCGTATCTTAAAACCGGGGTTTTCCGGCAGTCTGTCCAGCGCATTGGTTGGCTGTTGATACTAATGTTTGCGGCGGTCTTTGCTGAGACTATACTCACCAATTTCGAAGATGCGATGGCTATTCTTCCAGCGCTGATACCATTTATCCCCATGTTGATGGATACCGGCGGCAATGCCGGTGTACAAACTTCATCGCTGATTATCCGCAGTATGGCATTGGATGAGATTTCTTCCCGGGATTTGCTAAAGGCTTGGTGGCTGGAGATACGCATAGCTGTACTGTGCGGCCTTGGACTAAGCATTGCCAATGTCATACGCGTGATGATAACCGGCCCTAGAAGCCCGCTTTTGACTTTGGTCGTTTCTTTGACACTTATGATTATTGTGGTGCTGGCTAAGTCCATGGGCTGTTTGTTGCCCATGGCGGCCAAGAAGCTACGGATTGACCCTGCGGTTATGGCCGCGCCCATTATCAAGACACTGCTAGACGTTGCATCGCTGTTTATGTACTTTTCCATCGCCCAGCTTATTTTGCCGGGGCTGTAGGAGGTGAATATATATGGATAATGCAGTAGATTTAACAAACCAACAGCTAAACATTGTTGACTTGTTAAGCCAACACCTAAGCCAAGATGTTTTGGATGAGAACGTCCTTCGCGACCTCTTTGCTCAGATGAACGAGGCTGATATTGCAGATATCTTAGAGCAGGCCGAAGACGAACAGGCCATTGCGGCTTTTAGGTTGCTGGAAGGCGACTTTGCTGCCGATGTGTTTTCGTATATCTCTCCCGACAAGCAGCAGATGCTGGTGAAAGGGTTAAACGACGCCGAGGTTGAAGGCATAATGAGCGAGCTCCCCATAGACGATATGGTGGACTTTATTGAAGATGTGCCAGAAGATGTGGGTAAATATGTCCTTGACCAGGTAAGTAGTGAGCGGGGAGCCTTGGTAGACCGCCTGCTGGACTACCCGGAAGACTCTGCCGGTAGCGTCATGACAACGGAGATTGTAGAGCTTTCACCAGAAATGGCTGTCAAGGACGCCTTGCAAACCATCCGTACTTCCGGCGTAGACAAGGAAACCATTTACACTTGTTATGTAATAGATCAAGATCGCAAGCTTATTGGTGTAGTAACCGCCGATACCCTTGTACGTGCAGGCCTAAACCAGCGAATAGACAGTATAATGGACACTAACGTAATAAGCGCCAACGCCACAGACGACCAAGAAGAGCTAACTAACCAGTTTAGAAAATATGATTTGATTGCAATGCCCGTAGTAAACCGTGGCGGGCAGCTTGTGGGTATTGTAACCGTTGACGATATCCTACGGGTAATAGCCGAAGAAACCACCGAAGACGTGGAAAAAATGGCAGGTATCATTAATCTGTCCGATGAGCCGTATATGCGGACAGGTGTGTTAAGGCATGCCCGTAACCGTATTGCATGGTTGTTGATTTTGATGCTTACGGCGGCAATTACCGGGGCCATTATTTCCACATTTGAGGATTCTTTGGCGGTGTTGCCAGTGCTTGTAGCTTTTATTCCTATGTTGATGGGGGCGGGCGGCAATGCAGGGGCCCAATCAACAACTGTGGTAATCCGGGGTATGGCTCTTGGGGAGATTGTTATCAAGGATGTACTACGGGTTGTTTGGCGGGAGACTCGGATTGCTTTAGTATGTGGGTTGGTGTTGGGTATTGCCAACTATATCCGTATATTGCTGATGCATGATGGCAACGAAACCTTGGCTCTTGTGGTGTCTCTAAGCCTTGGGATTACACTGGTTGTGGCTAAGTCTATCGGGTGTACACTACCAATCCTCGCCAAGAAGATGAACATTGACCCGGCTACAATGGCCGCGCCTATAATCACAACTATTGTGGACTGCACTGCACTGATTGTGTTCTTTTCCATTGCGCGTATAGCGTTTAACATATAATAGCTGAGTAACACAATAAACACAGCAATCACTGTACCGTACAATGATCTTGATAACATTTGGGGGAAGTATGACTGAAAAGCAAGCAATAGCCGCATCCAAGTTTATGAGTCGAGTCCTTAGGCATAGCCCTAAGGATGCAGGTCTTACATTAGATGAAAACGGCTGGGCGTCTACACAGGCACTAATTGACGGCATGAACAAAGCCGGTAAGACAATAGACCTTGAGGCGCTTAAGTATGTTGTGGAAATCAATGACAAACAGCGTTTTAGGTTTAGCGATGATTATAGCAAAATCCGTGCAAGCCAAGGGCATAGTGTAAAAGTGGATTTGGGGCTTACACCAGCCCAGCCGCCGGATGTCTTGTATCATGGTACGGCTACTCATTTTCTTGACTCTATCAAAAAAGGTGGGCTTATTTCAAAAAAACGCCATCATGTTCATCTATCAAAAGACAGGGAAACAGCAGAAAATGTAGGTGGGCGTCATGGCCTGTCCGTTGTGCTAACCATTAATACGATACAGATGTATGCGGATGGGTATGAATTTTTCTTATCTGATAACGAGGTATGGCTTACAGAGGTTGTGCCTGCCAGGTATATTTGGCAGTTTACCAGGGACACGGAGGCACGGGAGGAGTAGCATGGCAATAGTCAATGTTGATAAGCAGAATTTAAGGCAATTTACAGAACTGTCGGTTATGTTGTTCCCCAACAAAAGCTATAATGAGCTACATGATGTGTATGCAAAATGCTTTGCCAAAGATAGTCAAATGGGTTATTTATATCAATATGGAGCGGAATACGTGGGCATGGTTCATTTGTCCATACGAACTGATTATGTCAATGGCACAGACACATCGCCGATTGTGTTTGTTGAGGCGATATACGTCCTTCCCGATTACAGAAAAAAGGGTATCGGCAAAGCTCTTTTAGATTACGCCGAAGCTATAGCAAGGGAAAAAGGAATAACTCAATTGGCCTCGGATTGCCTAATAGATAATCACGCAAGCGAGGTTTTTCACAAAAACTGTGGTTTTAGGGAAGAAGAACGGGTAATTTGCCTTGTAAAAGATGTGATATAAGGGATGTATGCGGATGTAATATAGCGAGAGTAATCCATTGAGGCTTAATACTTAATAATCGGAATGCAGTGATTTGGATGGGGGCTCCCCTGTGGATATATTGTCAATGACTATCGAAGAAATAGAACTATTAATGAAAGACCTAGGCCAGCCCACATATCGTGCTGCCCAAGTATTTGAATGGCTTCACAAGCGGTTTCCTGCCGCTGGTGAAGCCTTTTCATTTGCGGATATGAACAATTTGCCAAAAAGTTTACGTGAAGAGTTGAAGAAGCGTTGCTATATCACGCCTGTTGATGTTGTTGAAATGCTTGTTGCAAAAGACGGTACAGAAAAATATCTGCTGGCTGTAGGTGATGCATTAAACGCAGAAACAACAGGGTCTCTATCTCCCGAGCCCAAAGTCCATATAGAGTCAGTGCTAATGCAATACGCTCATGGCCAATCCATTTGCATATCCACCCAAGCCGGCTGCAGAATGGGCTGCGTATTCTGTGCAACCAGCCAAAGCGGATTAATCCGTAACCTGACCGCTGGTGAGATGTGTATGCAAGTTTATGCCGCGAAAGGTGCGCGCAATGTTGTGCTAATGGGCTGCGGAGAGCCTTTGGATAATTTCGACCATACAATCCGATTTATTGAGCTCATAACCCACAAAAAAGGAGCAGGACTAAGCCAGCGGCATATAACCATATCAACATGCGGGTTAATTCCTCAAATGCAGGCCCTGGCACAACTGCGATTGCAGATTACCTTAGCAGTATCCCTACACGCTTCAGATGATGCTACCCGCCAAGCACTAATGCCCATAGCAAAACGCTATTTTATCAAAGATTTGCTTGCAGCTTGTCGTGAATACACAGATATAACCCACCGCCGCATAACATTTGAGTATGCCTTAACTTCAGGAATAAACGACAGCCCCACCCAAGCCAGGGCCCTGGCCAATCTGCTAAAAGGAATGCTATGCCATGTGAACCTGATACCAGTTAACCCCATTAGCGGCAGTTCTACATTTTCTCCAACAAAAAAACGTGAAGCTATGGCTTTCGCGGCAATTTTGCAGCAAGCCAATATCCCTGCTACAGTACGGCGTACGATTGGTGCTGAAGTAAATGCCGCATGCGGGCAACTGCGTGCAAACAGATAGCAGTGCGCAACGTAGTGGTGTGTCATTTGCCTTGTGAGTAGGCATAGGGAAATAAGATGGCATATAAAAGCAAAAGCGCCAGTATATAATCAGCCAATTTTATGGTACGATAGGAAAGCAAAAAATATAGCCTACATCGTATACGAAATAAAGGAGGTGTCCACCATAGACCCAAAAGTCCTAATACTGGTAGCCGTAATCTTCGCCGCGGTAGTAATAGCTGTCTTGGCAGTCATGCACATAGCAGAAAAACTAAAAGGTACAGACAGCAATAAGTTTAAATGCGTACATTGTAAAGGAAGATACCCCGTATCCGACAAAGATAGCCACTTTGGCAGCGACATGTGCACCACTTGCGGTGAGTTTCTAATACCACATTCATCAAGGGCTGAGAGAAGCAATTGATGGAACTCACAAACATAAAGAAGGGAAAAGTGAAAAATGAAAAAAAGCGGAATTGCAATAGCAATAGCGGCAGTTGTACTGGCAGCAATTATAATTTTACCATCATTTAGGGTTGTAAGGACAGAAGAGGCAGCAGTTGTAAGGCGCTGGGGTGTTGTAGACAGAACTTTACCGCCAGGGATAAACTTTGTGTTTTGGATACCAAACACCGTGGATTACTTTGATTTGCAGGTGCGGGAGCAGAACTTTAGATTCTCCGCATATAGCGTAGATGCACAAAACGTAAGCGGTTATGTAACTGTGCTTTATCGCATGAACCAGCAAGATGCCATGCTTGTAGCCGAGCAGTTTGGCAGCATACAGCAGTTAGAGCGGATGATGGACGGTGTTCTTCTGCAAGAAATCCAAAACGTATTTGCCTTAAAAAGCGCAATGGACATTGTAGAGCAGCGTGCTATCATAAGCCACGAAATCCATGACAGACTACGGACAGTAACCAGCCAATTTCATATTACCGTGACGATGGTATCGGTAGAAAGCATAGACTTTAGCCGTGCCTTCGAGCTTGCGGTAGAGCAGCGCATGATAGCCGAGCAAGACATGATGCAGGCAGAATTCGAGCGTGAGCGTGCCCTAATAATTGCTAATCAGCAACTAGATGTGCAAACCTTGGAAGCGGAAGCAGTAGTGGTAAGGGCTAGGGCTGATGCGGAATCTATAGTGCTCCAAGCTGCCGCCGAAGCCGAGGCCCTGCAAGTAATGCGTGCAATGTGGCAGGGCTTGCCGGAAGAAATCCGGGATGTAATGCTGCGCCAGATGTTTTTTGATTCATGGGACGGTTCATTGCCTACGGTCTTGAATAATGAAAACATGAGCCTTATTATGGATGGGTTGAATTAGTGCATAAAGAAACAGACTTGTACGAACCAATCCGCAACCTGCTGACAGATCAAGGCTTCACAGTCCGCGGTGAGGTAAAAGGCTGTGACATAGCGGCCGTGAAAGACGACATGCTATGGATAATAGAAATGAAGCTACACACAAACATCAAGCTAATCTTCCAGGCAATGGAGCGTCAATCCGCCACGGACTGGGTTTTTGTTGCTATCCCTCGCCCAATCCGCGCAAGAGACAGCACATTTATGCAACTGCAGCGCTTGCTAAAAAAGCTGCAAATCGGCCTTATAACCGTTGCTCTTGACAGCCCTGCGAGACTGGCGGAGATAATCTTGTTCCCTGCAGGCCGTGATGACAAAGCCAACAAAAAATCACAAATCTTGCGCAAGGAAATAGCTGGGCGTTCATCTGACACCACCGGCGGCAGCCAGGGTACAGTAAACACCGCGTACAGGGAGCGTTGCGTTCGTATAGCCTGCCTGCTGGAAGCCCACGGTAACCTGTCAGCCAAGGAGCTGACCAATGCCTATGGCTGCGAAAAAGACGCATCATCAATACTGCTTCAAAACCACTACAGTTGGTATAATAAAATAGCACGAGGCCGCTATGAACTTAGCTGTACTGGGCTTTCGTATTTACAAGAAAATGAAACTGAAAAGCTGGTAATCTTCTATCGCATGAAAGCAGAATACGCGCTATAGATTACCTATGAACCGAGGTGTTTTTATGTTATGTAACACAGCAATTTTCTACGATATAGAGAATTTGCTAGGTATTTTTAGCGGAAAAGCAAACACAGTGCTTAATCTGGATGAAATTTACCGCAGAGTGCTGGAGATGGAGGGCGTCCATGGCGTTTCTATCCAAAGGGCATATGCAGACTGGGCACTGCAACCTAACCGGGCCCTCCAAGAATCTGTACTACAGGTGGGCATAGAGCCTATCCAGATATTTAATACAAACCAGAACGACAGGGTAAAAAATGCCGCAGATGTATGTCTAATCATCGATGCTGTCGAGCTTATCTCCAAGCGCCCAGAAATTGAAAACTACGTAATTGCTTCCGGCGATGGGATATTTGCGTTCCTTTCAAAAAAGCTTCACGAGCATGGCCGGAGAGTAATCGGCTGCGGCTTTGACCGCAACGCAAATCTTACTTTCCGTAACTCTTGTGACTATTATATTTCTCTGGAAAAAACCGATAAATCTCTTGTAGCAACAACATCTGCCCGCAGAAAAAGCCGTAAGCAGGAAGTAGCCCCAGTGGTTGTAGAGGAAGTTACCCAAGCCCCCGAGCAAGCCCCCGCTAAGAAGATTCCTAATAAATTTCCAAAAACAAAATACTCTGAAATGCTGGCAAAAGCTGATATCCCTATATGGCGAGATACTCATGATTTGGCGGGAGGGCTTCATACCATCCGCAAAATCATTGAAGGACTGTTTTCAGAAGAAGTGGACGGCCTTGCCGACTTGGAGATTTCCGTGTTTAAGACATATGTCGTACACTATATCCCAAGCTTTAGGGTCAACCGGTACAACTTTACCCGCTTTGGTGAGTTTATGCAGTTTGTGCTTACTGGCAGCCCATATTGCTTGTACACAATCGATGAGAGCGTATGCAAAATAGCACGCCGCGGGGCAGTTACAAAGGGTACAGTCCTTGAGGATGTAAAGGGGCTGATTGTAACCGCAGAAGACGGCAGCCGATATGGCTCTATTTTTAATGTGCCGGAAGATGTGGCGTTTATTTACACAATCTTGCCTAGTGTGCCTGATAAAAATCAAAAACGGAAAACTATTGAGGCGGCAGATAAATCCAAAAATGGCAGACGGAAAAATGTCAGTGCAAAAGCAGATGTGACGACCGATACAGAGGGCGGAGCTAAGCCAGATACAGCGGCAGAGGCTATGCCTGATGCAGTAACAAAAGTCAGTTTTGATACAATGCTTGAGTCTCCTGACACAACATCCGATTCAACACCTAGTGCAATCACAGCCACCGATATGCAAGCAGTATCACGTGCTACGTCCCCAGAAAACGAAGCAAAAATGGACGAAGGCTCCCTGCGCAAGTGGATTAAGAGTCGCTTCCAGGCTTTATCTGAGGCCAATGCCATATCACCCGGTGAAGCACGTCTACTGGCAACCCCCGAGTACTCCAGAAAGACCTTTGGCATAAGGACGCCAATTTTCAGAGAAATCGAATCCCGGAGCAATCTGCAAGAGCAGCGTAGCGTCAGAGGTAAAGTTAAGTATTGGAAAGAAACATTTGTGTACAATGGCAAGCACTATCTGGTATACAAGGATTGGGTAGCAAACCTTCATAGGGATCGTTTTTCTGTCTGGCTGACGTCTGTGGAAAAATAATTTTAATAATATGTATTTTGTGCAAGGTCATCCTTTGAGATGGCCTTTTTTTTATATTCAATTGTGGTACAATCCTGCCCTACATATTTTATCCTGGGGGTTCCAATGTATTCTCGTAAATTTAAAGGGTTGATGATAGTGGCCGGCATAGCTTTTGTGTTGGTGCTTTTTCTATTCTCGCCCTTTTTTTATCTGGACGAGATAATAATAAATGGTGACAACACTGTTTGCCGCATGGAAATCCAAGAAAGGCTTGGGGCCGACCGCACAACTAATTTGCTGTTTTTTAACCTTAGCTCTGCACGTGATAGAATCATGGAGAATCTATATATATCAGATGTAAGTTTTACCCGGGTGTTGCCTGGGCGGCTTTATGTACAGGTACGTGAGCGCCGTATCGCGGCATACATCGAACATACGCCGGGGATGTTTCTATATATAGATGAGCATGGACGGGTATTGGAGATACGCTCCTTTACAACCTGGCCTTTGCCTATGATTGAGGGGTTAAATTTTACTCATTTTGCCCTTGGTGAGGTTTTGGATGTCCCTGACCGTTTTGCATTTAATATTGTTACACTATATGCCCAGCTTATTTATCGGCATGGGCTGGTTGGCATGGTTTCCCATATAAATGTGTCGGATACAGCCAATACCCGCATTCTTGTGGGCTATGTGGAATTTAATGTTGGCGACCATACCGACGCTGAAGCCAAAGTGCGAATAATCGCAGCAATGATGGAAGAAATGCCTGACGCCGAGCGGGCTAGGGGCGATGTCGATTTAAGGGAGATTAGGGATGAGTTTTTTTTCAGAATACTTACCTAAAGGACTTGCTTTCCTTTTAAAATATGTTTATTATCAAGCGTAGCTTTTACGTAGGAGGGGACTAAATTGATTGATATTGACACTTCTCATGATATCAAGGCCAAGATAAAGGTCATAGGAGTAGGCGGCGGTGGCAATAATGCTGTTGACCGTATGATAGAAGATAAAATTGCAAATATTGAGTTTATCTCAGCAAACACAGACAATGGAGCATTGGGTAAATCCAAAGCGCCTATCCGTATACAGCTTGGCGAAAAATTGACCCGAGGCCTTGGTGCTGGAGGCAAGCCAGAAACCGGCCGCCGCGCTGCAGAAGAATCTCGTGACATGGTGGCAAATGCCATCAGCAATACGGATATGTTGTTTATAACCGCAGGCATGGGCGGCGGCACTGGCACAGGTGCTGCGCCTGTTATTGCCAGTATTGCCCGTGAAATGGGTATACTTACTGTGGGTGTGGTTACCAAACCATTTGCTTTTGAAGGTACGCCCAGGATGCGTAATGCTATGGCTGGCATAGCCGAAATGCGCAAAAATGTGGATACCTTGGTTGTTATCCCCAACGAGCGTCTTCTAGAGATAGTTGATGACGATGTTTCTCTTATAGAGTCCTTTAGGATGGCCGATGACGTACTGCGGCAGGGTATCCAAGGGATAAGTGACTTGATACTTATAGACGGCCTGATAAACCTAGATTTCGCTGATGTGCGCACCGTTATGCACGAGCAGGGTGTTGCACACATGGGCGTAGGCCGCGCCACCGGCAAAAACAAAACCGAAGAAGCAGCCCTTAAGGCCATCAACAGCCCGCTGCTTGAGACAACAATAGACGGTGCAAGGGCCGTAATCATCTGCTTCACAGGGGACTCCAGCATTGCCCTCAAGGATATAAACCAAGCGGCCAATATTATCCGTGAGTCTGTGGACAAGGAAGCCGATGTTATGTTTGGTGCAACAATAAATGAAAACTATAATGATGAAGTTACCGTGACAGTGATTGCAACAGGCCTTGACGACCTAGAGCAGGCGATAAGAGACCCCAAAAAGCAGCAGGCAAAGGCTGAGCAAGCTACAGCAGCCGCACAGGAAGCCGAGCAGCCCGAAGCCGAATCCAAGGAGCCGTTGCGCTCTATCCGGGATACAGATACGGATACCTTTGTTATTCCCGAGTTTTTGCAAAACAAAAGCAGAAGGCCTACCAGATATAATCGATAGAATATGACTCAATGTTACCTATGTAACTGTTTCAAAGATTTAAGCGCATAATTTTTACTAAAAAGTCCACCCTAAAACCAATATGATTTAGGGAGGACTTTTTTTATGACTTTTCGTGAGAAATTGTGTATGGTTTGCAAAATGTGCATTGGTCATAGGATTGCGTGTACAGCATTGTGTGCCATTTTATTTTGCTTATGTGTAAGCCTGTGTTTTGGTGTTACGGCTCAGGCCCAAAGCCTTTCTGTTGATGCAAAGGCTAGCTTGTTAATGGAGGCGGAAACGGGGAAAATCTTACTTGAAGATAATGCCCATGATAAGCTGCCCCCGGCCAGCGTTACCAAGGTTATGACAATGCTGTTGATATATGAGGCCTTGGAACAAGAGCGGATAAAATGGGATGATATAGTAACCGTAAGCGCCCATGCTGCGTCTATGGGCGGCTCTCAGGTATACCTGGAAGCCCAGGAGCAACAGAGTGTACGGGATTTGACCAAGGCTGTAGTTATAGCCTCGGCAAATGATGCCGCTGTGGCAATGGCAGAGTTTATCGCTGGTAGCGAGGAGGCTTTTGTTACCATGATGAACAACAAGGCTAGGGCCCTTGGCATGGAGAATACCAACTTTGCAAACGCCTGTGGCTTGGATGCACCAGGACATCTGACTACAGCCTTTGACATTGCCCTTATGTCACGGGAACTGATTTTGAAATATCCAGATGTAATTAAATATGCCACAACAAGGCTGGATAAGATTATGCACAAAACCGCAAGAGGCGAGGAGGAGTTTGGCCTTACCAATACCAATAAGCTAATCCGCAGCTATCCAGGTATAACAGGCCTTAAGACAGGTTCAACCTCTCAAGCGCTGTACTGTATGTCTGCTACTGCAGAAAAAGAAGGTATGCATCTTATTGCCGTAGTCATGGGTGCGCCAGACCCCACTATTCGCTTTGACTCTGCCATGAAGCTGCTGGACTATGGGTATTCCAATTTTGCTCTTATAGCTAAGGAAGAAAGCGGGACTGCTATGGGTGAGATACAGATTTTTAAGGGAAAAACAGAACGGGCTACTGTTGCGATAAAGGAACAGACTAATGTACTTGTACCCAAGGGTAAGCATATTGTTATAGATAGTGATGTGCGAATAAAAGACTCCCTGGAAGCGCCGATTATGGCAGGGGAAAAAGCTGGCGAAGTAATTTACACACATGAAGGCCGAGAGGTAGGCCGTAGCGAATTGGTTGTGCTTGAAGAAATTGCTAAAGCCTCTCCATATGATATGATGGAGCGTATGTTTAAACGGTGGATGAACAAGGGTGATGAGCGTAGCAATGGGCCTGAGACAACACCTATGCCTGAGTCCGAGCCAACGCCGACACCCGTTGGATTGGTAGCCTGATATATAGCAATTCAACCTTTCGTAGTCCCCCTTGCTTCGTCAAAAACGCATTAATACCTGAGATTTTTGACTCGCAACGAGACAACGAAAAGGTAAATTGCTATAGTTTATGGATATAGCTGCCGTGTAAGCCATAGTGATGCAATAACCCCAGAAAAATTAGCAATAAGCGCGCCAGTAAGAGTATGGCGCGTTTTTGTTATTTTTACGCTCATAAAATATATGCTCATGGTATAGAACACAGTTTCTGTGCTGCTCATCATTATGGAAACGAAGCGGCCCATAAAGGAATCTGGGCCATAGCGCTCAAACAAATCCAGCAAAAGCCCCGTTGCCGCTGAGGATGAAACCAGCCGCATAAGTGTAAGCGGCACGGCCTCGGTGGGGTAGCCCATACGGTTTGTTAGAGGAGATATAAGTGAACCAAGTAAGTCCAATGCACCAGAGGCCCGCAGCATTCCTACGGCAATCATCAGCCCGATTATTGTGGGAGCGATGTTTAGTACAGTGGTAAAGCCTTCCTTGGCCCCAGTAATAAAGTGGTCATAGACCGGCATTTTGCGCGTAAAGGCATAGGCCAAAATGCTTGCGAAAGTCAGAGGTACAATCAAGTCAGATAGAAATAGTAACCAGCTCATAAGTCACCTTTTACTTTTTTTCGAATCGCTCCAAAATTTTACAAAATGCAATTGCTACAATTGTTGTAGCAATTGTTATCAAAAGCCCAGGCCCGATAATTTCCGACGGGTTGACCGAGCCGTACTGGGTCCGATATGCCACAACGCTGATTGTCACCAGCTGGAGACTGGACATGTTTATAACCATAAACATGCGCATAGAGCGTGTTGCGGTATCTTTTGTAGGGTTATCCCTTTGCAGTACCTTCATTGCCCTAAGGCCGCTAGGGGTAGCCGCCCAGCCTAGTCCTAGGATATTGGCAATAAAATTAGTAGCAATAGGCTCATGGGCTGGATGGTCGCGGCCCAAGTCTGGGAAGAGATATCTGAGTATTGGCTTAGATTTACGGGAAAGGGAATCCACGAGCCCTGCCTTATCGGCCACGGTAAGCAGCCCTGTCCACATGCTTAACACACCCAGGATAGTGATGCAAAGCATTATAGCCTCCCGGGCAGATTCTATTGCTGCATTGGTAAGTGCTGGGATATTGCCGGTAAACGCTGCCACAACTATGGCAAGCAAAATCATGCCGCCCCAAATATAATTTAAAATTGTCATCACCTCATCAAAGCAACTATGGATTTTCTATATAACCTATTCGTTTGGGTGGCCTGACATTCCCAAAGAGCACTAATCGACAGCAGAAAAAAATATTTTGCCAAAACTTGCATTTTTTGACAAAGATGTTATAATGAGTCTCCAACACTTGCCGACTTGCCAAAAATGGTTAGGAATAGGCATAAAAGATAAAGCGCAAAGATGCGCGGAAGGAGATTATCATGAAAGCAACAGGTATCGTAAGACGTGTAGACGAGCTAGGCCGTGTGGTACTGCCTATCGAGTTGCGCAAGGTAATGCACATAAAAGAAAGAGACGCACTGGAAGTGTTTGTAGACGCGGACAGAATTATCCTAAAAAAATACGAACCAGCCTGTATTTTTACAGATGATTCAAGCGAGTTAATCGAGTATAAAGGCCGCAAAGTGTCTGTAAAAGCTATCCAAGAAATGGCGGCTCTTGCAGGGCTGTAAAAACGTTGACGCACTGAAATCATGGGGCAGTAATATGCCCGCAGCGAAGATAATAGCCGCTGCGGGCATATTACTGCCTTTTGGTATTATTAATAGGTCTCTGGATAAGACTTTGCATTCCAACGCGCTTATGGGCCTTCCCCAGAAAAAGCCTCTTTACATCGCGTGCGGCATTGATTATACTGGCCCAAATACACAGATAGTTTTGTACATATTATTGCAGGGTAAACCAGGGGGAAATGCAATGAGGATTGAAAGAATAAGCGAAACTAAGATGAAGTTTGTACTAATGCACACAGACTTGGAAGCGCGCGACATAAAGATTAGCGAAATTTCTCACTCTTCTGACAAGACCCAGCGGCTGTTTAAGGAGATTATTCAGCTTGCTCAGGATGAAGGGGTATTCCCTACCGAGGGTACGCCTTACTTGGTTGAAGCAATGCGGGTTGGGGTGGATTGTCTTGCCATAGTTGTAACAAAGATTAACCAAGAGGATTTGGAAAAGCAATACAGTCTAGTACCTGCTGCAAAAGGCCACTGCAGGTATAAACGGAACGGGTATATTGAGGAATCAGAGTATCCAGGAGAAGACAGCCATTCAATCTTTTCCTTTGGGGATTTGGATGTGGCGGCATCGGCAGCCCAGGCAATTAGCCATGTATTTGGTGGCGAGAGTGGACTGTATAGCTACAATAGCCGGTATTTCTTATGGATTTTGAATGAAACAGAAGATAGCCGAACAACATCAGATTTGGATGCGGTTTTGCAAGAATTTGGACAAAAGCATGTTTCCAATGAACTAAGCAAGCAATATCTTACAGAGCATGGAAGCGAGATTATCGCGGAAGATGCCGTGGGTAAGCTGAGTATGTATTCGGCGATGATGTAAGGAGAAGGTTATGTGCCAACAGAGTGAGATGTGCCAGCAGGGTGAGATGTACCGACAGGGTGAGATGTACCGACAGGGTGAGATGTACACCCAGGATGAATATCAATGTGCTGCGGATTATTTGCGTTCAAAACTTGTGTGCACTCCAGAGGCCTTGATAGTACTGGGCTCTGGGTTAGGTTCTTTGGCCGAAGAACTGCAGAATCCTGTTAAAATCCCTTACAGTGATATCCCCCATTTTAAGATATCAACAGCGCCAGGCCATGTTGGGCAGTTAGTAGCTGGATGGTTGTCTGGTAGATATGTGCTATGTATGCAGGGACGCTTTCACATATATGAAGGCTACACCCCTTTAGATGTTGCCTTTCCGGTAAGGGTGGCGGCAATGCTTGGAGCCTCTAGGTTTGTTTTGACTTGCGCGTGTGGCGGTGTCAACACTGATTACAATGTGGGCGACTTGGTTATGCTTACCGACTATATCAATATGACACATCCCGGCCCCTTGGTGGGCATGGATGCGGCTGGTTTTGATGCCAGATTTGTGGATATGACCTATACATTCGATCGGGAATATTTGGCTCTGGCAAAGATAAAGGCCCATCAGCTTGGGATAGACCTTGGGGCCGGGGTTTATTTTTATATGCCCGGGCCTCAGTTTGAGACCCCTGCCGAGATTAGGGCCATCCGCAATCTTGGCGGTGACTTGGTGGGCATGAGTGTTGTCCACGAGGTTATTATGGCTCGGCGGATGGATATGCGAGTGGCAGGGTTTGGGCTGGTTACCAATATGGCGGCCGGGATATTGGATGCGCCTCTTACAGAGGAAGAAGTTTTTGCTGAGGGTGACAAGGCTCGGGAGAGGTTTGCCGGGCTGCTTCGTGCCTTTATTGAAGGGATGAGCTAAGGCAAACATCACTCCCTTGCCCGTGGTGAGCTAAACAGCGCCGCAAGGTATCCAAAAACAATAGCAACCGTGACCCCACCGGCCATTGCTGTAAAGCCGCCGGTGATTACCCCAAGCAGTCCGCGCTCGTCGACTGCTTTTTTCACGCCCCTGGCAAGAAGATTGCCAAAGCCTGGCAGGGGTATAGTGGCCCCGGCCCCTGCGAAGTCTACCAGTCTATCGTACCAGCCTAGGCCACCTAGTATGCAGCCTGTTACTACGAATAATACCAGTATCCTAGCAGGGGTAAGTTTTGTTAAATCTATCAATAACTGGCCTATAACGCAGATTGCGCCGCCTACTATAAATGCCCATAGTATATTCATGTATTAACGTTCCTTTCAATACTAACTTTCTTGTGTGCAGTCAATTCTATTTTCCAGCTTCAATTGCCACTGCATGGGCAATAGCCGGTATGCTTTCTCCTTGCTGCATTGTGGCCACGCTGTGAAGCGCCCCTGTTGGTACTAGCAGCATCTTTTTTATTTCGCCCCGCTGCAATTGCCTATAAAAATATCCTGCAAAGGTAGCTGCAGAGCAACCGCAGCCGCTTCCACCTGTGTGGACGTCTTGATTTTCGCGGTCATAAATAAGCAGGCCGCAGTCTTGATGGTTGGTTAAGTTATAACCAGCTTCTTTCATTAGCTTTAGTAGCAAATCACTGCCTACTTTGCCTAGGTCGCCTGTAGCAATTACATCGTAGTGGTTTGGCTGGATATTCAAATCATTGAAGTGCTTCGCCAATACATCCGCCGCTGCCGGGGCCATTGCGGCCCCCATGTTGTTAGCGTCTTTTATGCCCATGTCTACTATTGCGCCGGTTGTAGCGGCTGTTACATATGGGCCCGGGCCTATTGCAGACAGCACAACTGCGCCGTCACCGGTTACTGTCCAAGAGGCTGTTGGCGGACGCTGGGTTCCTAGCTCTAAGGGGAAGCGAAAGGTCTTTTCTGCTGCGCAATAATGGCTGCTGGCTGAGGCCACTATGTTATTAGCAAAACCTCCATCTATTATCATTGCCCCCAAAGTCATGGCCTCGCCTATTGCAGAGCAAGCGCCGAATAGGCCAAAGAATGGGCGGCCTAAGTCCCGCACTCCAAAGGTTGTGCCTGTTTCCTGGTTTAGCAAATCTCCGGCCAAGATGTAATGTATATCCGATAGCTGTAGATTTGCTTTCTGTACTGCAAGGGTTATAGTTTGGCGGGATAATTCGCTTTCGGCCTTTTCCCAGCTGTCTTTTCCAAAAAGAGCATCTTGGGAAATTACATCGAAGTAGCTGGCTAGGGGGCCCTCGCCTTCTTTCGGGCCTACTATTGCAGCTGTTGCCACAATTGATGGAGGATTTGCGAAGCGGACAGTTTGCTCGCCTATATGTTTTTGCATTCTTCACCTCTGAAATATATTATTTCATGAAATAGTAAACCAGCCCAACCAGCACCGAGGCCATAGCCCCATATACGATCACTGGCCCGGCAATTACAAACATCTTGGCTCCTACGCCCAGAATCAGGCCTTCTTTTTTATACTCAATGGCTGGGGCAGCTATGGCGTTTGCAAAGCCGGTTATGGGTACTACAGACCCGGCCCCGGCGTGTTTACCCAGTTTATTGTATAGGCCTAGGGCAGTGAGAAGTACTGCTGTCACAATTAGTATCCCAGCTACTATAAGCCCGGCATCATCTCGCGGTACGTTTCTTGCCTCCAGGATGTTGTACATAATTTGTCCAATTCCGCAGATTGTGCCACCAACTAGGAATGCCTTGATACAGTTGATACCAACGGTACTAGGCGGCGAAGCTTCTTTTACCATTTCTGCATAGCGTTTTTTTTCTGCTTGGTTCATATATATCTCCTTCTTGATCAAAATTTCAAATGCTCCGCTTTCGCTATATCGTGTCGTGGTTGCGCCACTCTTTGCAAGCCTTACATCCCCCCGGTATCAAAAAAACCCGGCACAAGAAAATATAACAACGACCCAACAAGCTTGCCGATAGCAATAGCCATCACAAGAAAAAACATTCCCCTTTGTAACCGTGCCCGGCGCGAAAATATTGGTATAACATTAAGCACCTCAGCCAAGGACATGGCCAAACACCCGATAAAAATCCCGTTGGCCATACTTACCGCAATCGCCCCAATAGGCCCAATGGGTATATAAAACCGAAACATACCAGCCAAAGTCCCAAAAATACCACCCAGTGCAAGGGCCATTTCATAAGTTTTTATCTTGGCGGTTGTGCCGGTTTTCTGGGCCAGACGAGGAACCACACCAATAATCGTAATAAAAGCGTATACCGCACCTGCGATAACAAGCCCTGATGCCAAGCCCATAACAATTAGTGCGCCCTGTCTAAGAATCTCCATCTTTAACTCCATCTTCACGGGCCTTTTTACGCTGGTTAAGCACTTCAACTACAGTCTCTGTTACATCCTTTTCGTATAGCTCCATTTCTACTTCTATTGGGGTCGGGTCATCGGTGATTTTTTTCCCCATGAAGTGGTTGTAAAAGACTATTATCCCAAGGGCTACGCCTATGGAGTAGGGGATGTTGATAATTCTGGGGTTAGTTCTTTCTTGGCCATAGAACATACGGTAATAGTTTTCGAAAATTTTTGACATCTGCCCGTCAGTATGGAAGGACATAATCGCCGTTGCCGAACCCACAAACAGTACCACCACTACAAAGGCCACCCGCAACCATTTTAGCCATGATTTGTCTTGGCTTTTTTTTGTAGAATATTGCACTAGGGTATCCATCTCGCCTACGTTGTTTATTGTGTAATCTGGGTATTTTTTTTGGATTGTTTTAATAATGTCGGTTACGCTAATTAGGTAACTTTTTTTCTTTTCGGCATCGTGGCCTATGTCCAATAATTTCATTTTGTTTATCTTGTCAGTTATATCTTTGGTGGCAACAACTTCTGCCACATCTTTTATCAAAATCGTTGGCTGTTGAGAAAGTGTGACCTTTTTTGCAGGTTTAATGTAAATATCTATGGGTGATGCCTCCATTCGTAATTTTCAACTTGATTATCTATAAATGTACCTTGAAACTCCTGCTCGGGCACTGGCGGGGTAATCAAGAGCATCAATAACAAAATCCCAAGAATTATCCCAATTGCCAACAGCAATGTTATTATCGCCCAATGGCACTTTTTCATGTATCCGTGTAGCAAGTTTGCCACCCCTTTTTTTGGATATTATTTGTTTACATTCTTTCCAAAAATAGTGCATAATACGCCATAGGCATAACATTGCTTCCAGCATGAAGGGAGACCACCATGACAACCAACATACGGCAAGGCAAAACTGTAGAAGACTCCTTAGGAAAAATAATACTGCCTCTGGGGGCCTACTATGGCATAAGTACTCAGCGTGCCCTGGATAATTTTCCAATAACCAACTACCAACTGCATCCAGAGCTTATCAAGGCCATTGCAATGGTAAAAAAGGCTGCGGCCCACGCCAACAAACAGGCCCTTGAGAAAAAGTCTCCAGGGGTGTTTAAACATATCATCAGCGCATGCGATGCCATAATTGATGGCTATTATCATGAGCACTTTGTAGTAGATCCCATCCAAGGTGGCGCTGGAACATCCTTGAACATGAACGCCAACGAGGTAATCGCCAACATTGCCCTCGTAGAAATGGGCTACGAAAAATGCCTCTACGCCATAGTCAACCCCTACGACCATGTAAACATGTCCCAGTCCACCAATGATGTAATCCCCACTGCCGCCCGCATTTGCATAAGAAAGCTGCTGGACGAGCTGCTGGAAACCATGGCCGAGCTTAGCGAAATCTTCCAAGAAAAAGCCAATGAATTCGACACAGTAGTAAAAATGGGCCGTACCCACTTGCAAGATGCTGTGCCCATACGCATGGGCCAGGAGTTTGATGCCTACCTGCGGGTGCTAAAGCGGGACATTGACCGGATAAGCAAAACCGGCAACTACCTATATGAGGTAAACCTAGGAGCGACGGCGGTAGGCACAGCTCTAAACGCCAACCCTAACTATGTAAAGGAGGTAATAAGCCAACTACGTAAAATCACAGGCTTCAAAGACCTAAAGCGCTGTGAAAGCCTGGTAGACGGCACACAGAACACAGACTGCTTTACAGAAGTCTCCGCTGCCCTAAAAATATGCGCAATAAACATGTCCAAAATAGCCAACGATTTACGCCTTATGGCCTCGGGCCCCAGGTGTGGGCTGGGCGAGATTACCCTAGAAAAACTGCAGCCTGGCTCGTCTATAATGCCGGAGAAGGTGAATCCTATCTTACCAGAGCTTATAAATCAGGTAGCTTTCCAGGTAATTGGTAATGATTTAACGATAAGCCTAGCCTCAGAAGCCGGGCAGTTTGAGCTTAACGTAATGCAGCCGGTGCTGATTTTCAACCTGATACAGTCCGTAGGTATGATGAACAACGCCTTCAAGGTCTTTGGAGAGCGCTGCGTTAAGAAAATCAGCTTAAGTGAGAATAACATCAAGCGGATAAAAAGCTATGTAGAAGAGAGTCCTATCATAGCAACGGCCCTAACCCCATATATAGGCTATGAAAGAGCCGGGGCTATAGCACGGATAGCCCAGGAGGAAGAAACAACCGCCTTAGATATCTGCCTAAAGAACGAATCGTTAGTAAATCACCTAGGTGGCGAAGAAATGATAAGAAGAATCCTAGATCCAGAAGCTATGACGAGAATGGGGGAAAACCTGTAATGACAAAGGCCGTAAAGGATACAAGAACAGTAAAGCATACAAGAACAATTGAGGCAACGCTGATAACCGAAGCCGTGGCCAAGCTATGCATAGCTGCCAATGTTATCCCAGACCCAGACATACACAGGGCTATATGCGCCGCCCGCAGGAATGAAACATCATCCTTGGCACAAAATGCTCTGGACATGATAATAGAAAACATGGATATAGCCGTGGCCGAAAACATGCCCATGTGTCAGGACACAGGCATGGTTGTGGTATTTGTGGAACTAGGGCAGGATGTATATGTGCACGGCAACCTAAGCGATGCAATCAACGAAGGGGTAAGGCGAGGATACCGGGATGGGTATTTCCGGGCCAGCATAGTAGCAGACCCAATAAGGCGTACCAATACCAGCGACAATACCCCTGCGATAATCCATTACAACATCGTGGATGGCGACAAGATAAAAATTGAGGTAATGCCAAAAGGTTTTGGCAGCGAAAACAAAGGCGCGGTAAAGATGCTTACCCCTTCAGATGGCATTGCTGGGGTTGGAGACTTTATCTTGGATACAGTGAAAAAGGCTGGAGCAGACCCATGCCCGCCTATCGTGGTAGGTGTTGGGGTAGGGGGGACGATGGAAAAGGCAGCTATTCTTGCCAAGGAAGCGTTGTCCCGTATGTACGACGCAGAAAAAGACCCATACTGGGCCAATATTGAAACCCAGCTCTTGCAAAGGATAAACGACCTAAACATAGGTGCTGCCGGGTTCAAGGGCAACAACACAGCCCTTGGAGTGCGGGTTCTTGCGTATCCGACACATATAGCCGGGTTGCCTGTTGCGGTCAATATTGGCTGCCATGTGTCGCGACATAAATCGGTTGTGCTGTGATCGCTTTTGTCCATATCATCAAAAGCGCTTTTATCCAAAAGACCAAAACCGGAAGAAGCTCTTAGTCACTGTCATCAAAAGCTCTGTCCCAAGGTATAGATAATCTGCTTGAAAGTCGACGGACAGCATAGCAATCACATGAAGTATTCTCACGCACATATCCCGGACAGAAAGGAATATCCTCAATGGAATTGCAAACCCCTCTTACTGACGAAATGATAAAATCCCTAAAAGCAGGCGACAGCATAACCCTAACAGGCGAAATATACACCGCCCGTGACGCCGCCCATCAACGTATGTACGAGTCCCATAAACAAGGCAATCCTTCGCCATTCGACTACGAAGGCCAGGCAGTATTCTATGCAGGCCCATGTCCGGCCCCACCCGGTAAGCCCATAGGCTCTGTAGGTCCCACAACAGCAGGCCGCATGGATGCCTACTCTCCAGACCTATTATCAGCCGGGCTCAAAATCATGATAGGCAAAGGCGGCCGCACCCCAAAAGTAGTAGATGCCATTAAAAACCATGGCGGAATATACCTGGTAGCAGTAGGCGGTGTTGCTGCCCTTTTGGCCAAATGCATAAAATCATCGGAAATAGTAGCCTACGATGACTTAGGTACAGAAGCAATACGTAGATTGCAGGCAGAAAACATGCCCCTAATAGTGGCTATCGACAGTCAAGGGCAAAGCGTGTTTGAATAACAATTTCAGATGCTAATGCTTTACTTGTATCCACTTTTTGTATATATTGTACTAGGTCAAGTTTGGCCAAGCTGAGGCTAACTATAAACTAACCAATGAAAGGGGTAATTTCATGAGTACCAATTACGTAGTAGTGTCCGATTCCTGCGGCGATTTGCCGCCAAGCGCAGCAGAGGGTATTGTAATCATTCCCTATATCTATACCCTAGACGGCAAGGACTACTATAGCTACCTGGATTATCGCGAGCAACCAGTAAAAGAGTTTTACAATATCTTGCGGGCCGGCAAGATGGCCAGCACCACCCAGGTAACCCCGCAGCGTTACGTAGAAATATGGGAACCATTCCTGCAGGAAGGCAAGGACGTACTATACATCTGCCTGTCTTCGATGCTAAGCAAAAGCTATGAGATGAGCCAGATGGCCGCTAACGAGCTAAGCGAAAAATACCCTGACCGTAAAATCATCACAATTGATTCCAAATCTGCGTGTATGGGAATCGGCCTGCTGGCAGTACGCGCAGCCAAAGCAAAGGAAGAAGGCAAGAGCCTTGAGGATGCAGCAGCCTATATCCAAGAGCTGACAATGCGCACCCACCACTGGGTAATGGCCGATGACCTTCACCATCTGCGCCGCGGTGGCCGTGTATCCGGCGCTGCAGCCTTTGTAGGTAGTATGTTAAGCGTAAAGCCCATACTAAACATGAAACAAGAAGGTAAGCTAGAGCCATTACACAAGGCCCGCGGCCGCGACAAGGCCTTTGCGTATATCTGCGAAAAGCTGGAAGAATTCAAGTACGACCCAGCAGAAGGCCCCATCTACATCGCCCACAGTGACGTGCCCGATTATGCTGCCCAGATGAAGGACATGGTTACCGCCAAGTATGGTTACAAAGATTTTGTTGTCAACCATATCGGCCCGGTAATAGGGGCACATACAGGACCTGGTACTATTGCGGTTATCTTTGCTGGTAAAGGAAAGAGGCTGGCGTAGGGTAAGAGAAATGCTTTTAAAACAAAACCGCACACTCCTGGGCTTCCGGGGATGTGCGGTTTTTTGGTGAGGCTTGAGTCGACTTTCAAATTGATTATCTATATATAGTCAACGAACCTGAAAAACGGAGTGAGAAGCTAGTCTTTTTGCTGCGCTCCTGCGTCAGCACCTCCTTGCGGGCCTTCTTGGCCCGCCGCGTCGGTACTTCCTTGTTTCGCGACAAAAATCCTACGCTTCTCACTCCGTTTTTCAGGTTCGCTGACTATAGTCATTTAGGCGGCAGCTGAAATTCCGTCATAGACTTTCTAAAATAAAGCGGCAGCAAATTCCTCTGCACCTTAGGATTCTTCCGTTCCTTAATATTCACAGAATGAAAAAACGTCCGCCACAAATCTTGTATCTGGGCTTCGTTTTCCGAATGCGCAACCTGTGCAGACCGTGGCACATCCGCAATCACATATGCCTCCCCATTATACACGGCTGCCTTGCCACGCCTCTTATCATGGATTATCCAGGCTTGGTTCATCATACGGTCGCTAAAATGCTCGGCCAGTATGGGCAGTACATAGTTATTCGGCTCGATGGAGCAGTAGTATATCTGCCCATCAGTCTCAGCAAAGCGGCAAAACCCTGTAAGCAGATGCGCTTCCCGGCCAACATGCCGCGACAGCTTAAGCACCCGCAGTACACAATCCTGTTGAAGGTGGTCGTCCACAACGGCCCCCACTTTAAAGCCCAGCAGCAAGTACTTAAACATAGCCATAAACCTATCATCCCCATCTGCCAAAAATGCCCGGGCAATATTATCCTCGGCGGCGGGAGAGATTTTTTTGCGTATGGCCTGTTGTATGCGTACTGCCTGGTCGTAGTCGGTTACAACATAGTATTCTTCAGTGTCCAGGGTTAGCTGATGATGCCCCTCTTCCTGGATAATAAGAGGGGATACCCCCTCATAATAATACGCATGAAGTGTACACAAAAACCCCTCCAGGCTCCCATCAAATAAGACTGCTGCGTCTCGCTTTCTTACAGGGGCTGATTTAGCAGGAGTGGTTTGTTCAGGTGTAGCTTGTCCACGGCCGTACATTAGCTTACATCCTCAACTATTGGAACTAGAGGAAGGGGAGCTGTTGAGACTTCATTGTCCGCAATAAAAGGCAAAAACCTATCCGACTCATCACTAACAGTAAGCCCAGGTGGTGCTACATCAAAGATACTGGGCTGGGTAAAAGTCCCGCCAATATAGTTCTCGGACAGCCGCATCTCCAGCACCTCGGGATGCCATGGGACTTTCTCCATCATCTTCCCATTGCATGTGATAAACAGCCGGGCTCGCTTAAGCACGATGCCCATCTTTTTAAGATGGCTAAAGTCAAGGGCCCCGACACGTCGGGCTGCAATAATCTTGCTTGCGGATATTTGCCCAATCCCTGGTACACGTAGCAGTGTATGATAATCCGCACGATTAACCTCAACAGGAAACATATCCAGGTTGCGCAGTGCCCAGTGGCACTTGGGATCAAGATGCAGGCTAAGATTTTCGTCTTTGTCTTTGAACAACTCCTGGGCGGTAAAACCATAAAACCGCAGCAGCCAGTCTGCTTGATAAAGCCTATGCTCCCGTAATAGCGGCGTGTCTGCAGAGGGTAAGCGGTCATTGCCCACAGGTATATAGGCTGAATAAAACACCCGGCGCAGCTCATAGCTTTTATACAAGCCCTGAGCCAGATGTACAATTTGGCTATCGCTTTCCGGTGTTGCGCCGATGATTAACTGGGTGCTTTGCCCTGCCGGTACAAAGGCTGACGCGTTTCTGTACAGCATCAGCTCCTCTTTTGACTGAGTAATCTGACTTTTTACATAGCGCATGGGTGCGAGAATACCCGGCTTTGTTTTATCTGGGGCGTGGGTCAATAGGCTGGTTTCCGAGGGTAGCTCGATATTAATGCTCATCCGGTCGGCCAGGTGGCCAAGCCGCCAAATTAGAGCTTCATCAGCCCCTGGTATCGCCTTTACATGAATATAGCCCCCAAAGTGATACTCCTCACGTACATAACGCAGGGTTTCAATCAGCAGCTCCATAGTGTAATCCGGGCTTTTTACCACTGCCGAGCTGAGAAAAAGTCCTTCAATGTAATTGCGGCGATAAAATTGGAGAGTCAGCTCCGCTACTTCTTTGGGGGTAAAGGCTGTGCGCGGGGTATCATTGCTGCGGCGGTTAACGCAGTATTCGCAATCATATACACAGGTGTTGGCCAACAATATCTTAAGCAAAGATATGCAGCGCCCATCTGCAGTAAAACTATGGCAGATACCACATGCAGATGCGCTGCCTATAGTACCCCGCTTGCCCTTGCGGTCCACGCCACTGGAAGTGCAGGCGACATCATACTTTGCGCTCTCTGTCAAAATCCTCAATTTTTCTTGAATATCCATCTAATTCACCGTTTTTATGTTCGACATGTATTAAGAATATATCGTCTTGCGAAAAATGCAACCATATACACGATAAGGGCAAATAAATGAGAATTAAACACGGATTTGTGCAAATATGAAAGATATAGCAATTCCCCCTATAAACGGTCTCGCCTGAGCCGAAAATCCCGAGCGCTCCAATGGATTCTCGGCGACAGGAGAGACCGTTTAAAGGGGGAATTGCTATACAAAAAACAGTGCCCACCCATAAATCACAAGGCAGGCACTGCATAATCATGTTTCCCTATATTATAACTTAGAAGCTGTATTCAACTCCGACAATAGCGAATTTTCGCGTCAGATTTTCGTCAATTGAGGAGGTTCTGACGCGGCTTGCCCATAAGGCAAGCAAGGAGGAGCCAACGAAAAGTGGCGGAAATCTGACCGAAAAGGCGCTGTTGGCGGGGTTGGATACAGCTTCTTAAACTTACCCTCCGGCTCTAGCATTGTTCATAACATTATCAATAAAGTCGCGCATATCCATTACGTCCTGCAACTCTCCTGCCAAGAAAAACATTATAGGATGGAAGCTTTCCCTGTCAGGGCCAAACTGGAAGATTATCTGGGCCGTGACTACTTCACCTTCATGCATGATGTCACCATGGAAACTTACATAGCTTTCTGTTTCATCAGAAAAATGGGTCCAGTAATAATTGATAAAATAGCTGGAAAATGCGTCACCAATAGTAACGTCCACATGATGACTATAGTATCCCTCTTGAATCCTATCAATATAGTAAACACCATACGCCTCATCATCGGCAGAGGGCTCATTACCTGCTTGTGGTGTAGGTTGGGCTACATGCGTTTCACCGCCGGTGATGTCATTGCTAGCACTATCGTCATTGCCGCTACCGCTGTCCCTGCCGATCATGATAAAAAGCACAAGGCCAACCACTACAATCAATAATGCCGCCGTAGCTCCCACAAGAATCATAGTAAGCTTACGCTGTTTCTCGACTTCACTGCTGGCCGTCTTGCCATCGCTGCTATGCTCGTCAGGGCTATCAGTATCCTGTTGTGACGCATCCCATAGTGGCTCGTTTTCCGCCGCAGGTGAAGTGATATTTTCGGCAGAAGGCCGTGATGCTGGCGCTGCTGGTTGTGCTGCCGACGGTGGTTTAGAAGTAGCTGTGCCGCCATCTGCAACCACCTTTTCCCCACAAGAAAAACAAAACTCAGAGTCGTTGTTCAAGATTTGACCGCATTTTGGGCATAAGTTATTTGCTTCGGAAGGGTTGTCCCCTTCTGGAGTCTTAGCTCCGCAGCTGGTGCAAAAAGTTGCATCTTCAGGAAGCTTTTCCCCGCATTGAATGCAAAAAATACCCGATTCTGGCGGGCTAGTAGGTTCCGGCGCTTTGGTTCCGCATTTAAAACAAAATAGAGAATCATTGTTTAGCTGCTGGCCGCATTGATTACAGTGCATTTATTTCGCTCCTTTTCTCACGGCTTTCATTTGAAGCCGTAATGTATGCTTGTGCTACCTCTTATGTTTATGAACCTAGGTTCTTACCTGCCGGTACTCTATCCACGTATCCTGGCCTTCCAATCTGTAGCGTAGGGTATTTTCACCACCTCGTGAGGCTACTTGAACAGTTGCTACAGCGTCCGGCCAAAGTGTTGTTGTAAGCCGATTGCGGCCTTCTATATTCCACAAAAATGGGGTTTCATCCATGGAGTTCCTATGATATTCGTCAAAATAATACTGCCGTCCCGTTCCATCTGAGTTAAATTCCATGCGGCGCACCCATGTGCCGATATCGGGCCCTGGGGGGGTCCATGTTCCATGCAATTGCTCTGGTTGTACACTCCCTCTGGCAAACATAATCACAAAAACAATTGCCGCAATAATTATAAGCCCTGCAAGCCCCCAAATTATAGGGGTTTTGTTCCGCTTGCCTGGCATATGGGTAACCATCGCCCCCGGCCCATTGGAGTTGCTGCGAGAGTAATCATCGTAGTCGCCCATTTCGTCATTAAAGTTGTGGTTGTTCATCTGCTGATAGTCAGCATAGTCACTCCGTTGTGAGTCAGCATATTTGTCTGAGTCAGTGTAAAAGTCAGGATACTCGGCATTGTTCATAAAAAACAGTTCCGGTTCTGCAGAGGTGTTGCCGTAGTCGGCAAAATCTGAGTCGGAATTGAACAATACATCAGTATCTTCAGCTGGAGATTGATAAGGCTGTGGAGCTAAATCCGAAAAATCCATAGACTCATCAAAAACCCTCATATGATCTTGTGTAATAGGGGTGGGCTGCTGAGGCTGAAAATCCATAGTGGCATGGCTTCCTGCAAATGGTTGATTATCTGTAATCGGTTGTCTATCGCTATGATGTTGTCTATCTATGAGAGGCTGCATACTTATGAATTGCGGCGCTTCCATGGAATGCTGTGTGCTTGTGTATGGCTGTGCTTCCATAGAATGTTGTGTACTTGTGTATGGTTGTGCTTCCATGGAATGCTGTGTGTTTGCGTACAGCTGTGCTTCCATGGAAGGTTGTGTGTCTATAGAGGATTGTACCTCCATAGTTGTTAATTGTATTCCCATATGAGGCCGTGCCTCTAGAGGCGGCGGAGGTTCTGAAATAACCGATTGGTATTCGTTTGGATTATATATAGGTTGGATTTGTGGCTGGGTATTAGGCAAGACAGGATGAATGGGTGCGGAGTCAATGCGATCTTGTACAATGGGATTGTGCACCTGTTGCTGCTGTAACCCCGGAAAGGCCTGGTCAGCAGGCAACATATGCACCGGATGACTATAAACAGCCTGCTGCATCTGAGGGCCCGAGGCAGCCGGATTGACGGCAGTTTGGGACATGTTCCATGCAGGGTTAGTAATAGGGGGCAGTTGTGGTGTTAACTGTGGTGTGTTTGCTTGGGTATCTGAAGATATAACCTGAGTGGGGTAGCCGGTAAAGGCTGAGTAGTCAGTGGCTGCCGGGCTTGGTGTTGTGATATTGGGCGCTGTTGTGTTTGGCACAGCAGGCCGATATGCATACCCATCAATAGTCCCATAAGTTGTAGCTGCTGTTTCCTCCTTGGGGGGTTTTTGCGCAACAGGTTTAATTGGGTATTCAATAGAATAAGTATTTTCGTCAACCTGCTTATCCGTCTTGGTTTCAGACGCATTTGGGTGATTTGGAAAGAAGGTATAGTCCATATATTCAACATATGAATGGGATGAATCAGTATCAGTTGTTGATGAATCAGTATCAGTTATTGCTTGAGGGGGTTGGTTCGGCGGGTTTTGAGGGGGTAGGTTATTTGCGGCCTGCCATTGCTCTATAGACATAGGAGGCATAGGCGCAACATGATAGCCCATATTTGTCATATCTTGATAACCCATATTTGTCATATGCTGAGGGGGGGGAGTAGGGTTTACAGGGGCAGCCAGAGGCATAGGAGAACCTGCAAAACCAATAATATTTTGATTTTGAGAAAGAATGTTGTCATGTGTAGGTGCTTGTAGTGGGTGGTGGGGCTGGATATTTCCCATAAGCTGCGGATTAAATTCTGCAAGTTGCTGCCCGGCAATAGGTTGCCCTGCAATAGGCGGCTGCACAGATAAATCAGAAGTAGGGACATCGCTTACAATCATTTTTGCACCACACTTATGACAAAAGCGTGCCCCAGCTGGTGATTTATTTCCGCATTTAGAACAAAACATCTCTTCACCCCTCTTATGTATTGGTAAGATTATAACTGTGGAATATGCAAACTGCAACGCAAATAAGTCCCATAACACAATTGTAATAAAAATCTAGTATTTTTGTTGACAACAGTTCCATAACTGCCTATAATGCGGCTTGTTGACTCGGAGAAGTACCCAAGTGGTTGAAGGGGCTCGCCTGGAAAGTGAGTAGGTCGTTTGTAGCGGCGCAGGGGTTCGACTCCCCTCTTCTCCGGTTGTTAATATTATAAGGGCCCTTAGCTCAGTTGGTTAGAGCCCCCGGCTCATAACCGGGTGGTCCCGGGTTCAAGTCCCTGAGGGCCCATTTTACTAAGTATTTCTCTGCGATTTTAGTAATAAAGGAGGTAGACCCCAATGATTTGTCCAAAGAAGAAAACATCCAAAGCCAGACGCGACAAACGTCGTAAGCAAACATGGAAAATCTCCATGCCTAATCTGGTAAAGTGCAGCAAATGTGGAGAGCTGGCTCAGTCTCATCGCATGTGCAAAAACAGTGACTGTCGCACATACAATGGCCGCGAAGTACTGAAAGTAGCTGAATAATAATCATGAGCAAAACCAATGTCGACCTTACAATCGCAATTGACGCAATGGGATGCGATGATGGCCCCTCTGTAGTTGTGGATGGGGCCTTGCAGGCGTTGGGGGCTTATCCCAATGTAAAGTTATTATTGGTTGGTCCAGAAGATGTTATTCAGGCTGAGCTGGCAAAGCATAAAGAAGCCCCTCAGATTTCTGTTTTACATGCTCCAGAGGTAATTACCCCAAGTGAAGTGCCTACATCTGCCATCCGGCAGAAAAAGGATTCTTCCCTTGTGGTAGGTCTCAAGGCTGTGAAGGAAGGCAGGGCATCTGGGTTTGTTTCCGCTGGCTCTACCGGTGCGCTGCTTACTGGCGCAACTGTCATTATTGGTCGCAAGGCTGGGATTGAGCGTCCAGCTTTGGGTACGCCAATCCCCACCAAGACGGGTTTTACACTGCTTTTGGATTGCGGGGCCAACATGGACTGCAAGCCTTCATATCTGGCACAGTTTGGCGAAATCGGCGCGGAGTATATGGAAAAGGCCCTTGGGGTAGTAAGCCCCAAAGTGGGCCTTATTAATGTTGGCACAGAGGAAGAAAAGGGTAATGCAGCTGCTAAAGAAGCCTATGGCTTGCTGTCTGAAAGCAGCCTAAACTTTGTGGGTAACATTGAAGCCCGGGAAATCCCTGCAGGTATTGTTGATGTGGCAGTGTGTGACGGCTTTGTGGGTAATATCCTATTGAAATTTATGGAAGGCTTATCAAAGACAATGATGGGCATGATAAAAGAGGAGCTGATGGCTTCTACCATATCCAAAATTGGCGCGCTTTTGGCAAGAGGAGCTTTTGGTAATGTGAAAAAGCGTTTCGACTACCGTGAGGTAGGTGGTGCGCCATTTCTTGGGCTTAAGTCTCTTGTAGTAAAAGCCCACGGAAGCTCGGATGCCTTTGCTATGAAGAACGCGATACTTAAGTGCATTGAATTTGAAATGAAGTAATGCGGAATATACTGCGTTGTCGCTTTGATGATAAGGATAGAGCTACACCGCTTTTGATGATAATGGTAAAAGCGATTTGCCGCTTTTGATAATAATGCCTAAGGCTAAGGTACGGCATTTCGCTTTTGATGATAATGCCAAAACCGAAAACGTGACACATCCCGGAAACACAATATTTATGTGGATTGAGTGAATATGCCCATAGTGGGCGACTGGAGGAATAAAATGGAGTTTGAAAAAATCAGAGACGTAATTGCCGAGCAAATGGGTGTTGACAAGGATAGTATCACAGCAGACACAACTTTTGCGGATGATCTTAACGCAGACTCACTGGATGTATTTCAGATTATATCGGAGCTTGAGGATACCTTTGGGATGGAGTTTTCCAATGAAGATGCTGATAAAATCCGTACTGTTGGCGATGCAGCCGAGTATGTAAAGAAAGCACTTCGGTAAGAGGACTATCATATGTATGATGACTTTCAGGCGCGGTTGGGCTATACGTTCAACGCGCCTTTATTATTGCGTCAGGCACTGACTCATGCTTCATATGTACATGAAGAGAAGCTTGAAGCCAGCAAATCCAACGAGCGTTTGGAATTTCTTGGAGATGCCGTGCTTGAGATTTGTATAAGCGATATGCTGTATCATCGCTATCCAAAGCTGCCGGAAGGTAAGCTGACACTGCGCCGTGCAGGGCTTGTATGTGAGGATAGCCTTGCCCGGTTGGCACGTCAGCTTGGGGTAGGGAAGGCCATGCTTGTGGGTATTGGTGCAGACCAATCTGGGGCACGGGAGCTGGATTCAATTTTATCTGATGCTATGGAGGCCTTGTTTGGTGCTGTTTATCTTGATGGTGGGTTTGATGCCGTAAGAAGGATTATTTTTAGGCTGTTTGAGTCTGTAGTAGACAAAATTTGTGCGCCACCGCGGGATTGCAAGACTACATTACAGGAAATACTACAAAAAAACAGCCGGGCTACGGCTGTTTACAGAATCATTGGGGACGATGGACCTTCTCATAATAAGACCTTTACTGCAGAGGTAACCCACCAGGGCAATGTGATTGGTGTAGGTGTTGGGCATAGTAAGAAAGATGCCGAGCAGAATGCGGCCCAGAGTGCGCTTCAGGCTTTGGGAGGAGCGTTGGCATAAAGGGTGCAGGCACATTTTGTAGGAATAATGTATTGGCATATTTTTGATTGATTTTCCGTCACTTATGGCAGGGATTGGACTATATCCCATGCTTGGTATAAATCTTGGCAAATTGCAAATGCATTTTGAGTAGTTTCGTCTGTTGGGGGAACTAAGTCAGGCACAACAATCACCCGCATACCTGCTGCATGGGCTCCTGTTGCCCCTGGATTTGAGTCCTCTAGTACTATACAGTCCTTTGGGGCTGTGTTGCATTCTTGGGCGGCTTTAAGGAAGATATCCGGTGCAGGCTTGCTGCGCTGGACTTGATCGCCGCCTACTATCATCTCAAAGCGGTGTGCAATGCTGGCAATGGTCAGCTTTTGAATTGCGCGATTATAGGCAGTGCCTGTGGCCACGCATTTTTTTATGCCTTTTTCTTCTAGTTTATCTAGCAAATGCAGAAGGCCTGTTTTGTGAGGTATTCCGTGGGCATCAATATGGGCATCCATGCTTTGGTGCAGTATGGCGTGGGCTGCGTCAAAATCAAAGCTTGGGCCTAGGTGTTCTTGCATTACTTTTTTACATAGGGTCCGGTTTAAACCAATTAGGCGAGGATATAGATCCTCTGGGATATCTATGCCTAACTTTGCGGCGGCGTCTTTCCAACCTTGGATTGCCATGGGCTCAGTGTCCAGCATTAGGCCATCCATGTCGAAGATTATTAGCTTTGGTATGCTCATTGTGTGTCCTTTCTTTGGTGCAAAATTAGCAGCTCAATAACGGCTTGCAGTAGTGGCACTCTGCCCCAGGGGGTAATTTCTGCTGTGTTGATGCTGCTGTTGATTAGTGGGTTGGTCATGGCACTGGCAATCACTTGGTATACTAGGTGATCTAGGGCTTTTGGGGTCGTAGGATAGCCGAAATTGCAGATTGTTTGGTTTATTATTGGGGTTAAGGTGGGGATTATATCGTTTTGGGTTGCAGATGGGCCTTGGGCCGTAAATGCAATCTGGCCTATGGATGGATCCATAGTGGTGGGCGTCCTCTGCGCTATATCCTTGTAATAGGGCCAGCCACGGCCTATGGTGTGCAGCATTTGGCGAGGCGTGGCAGGGGTTTTGTATGCCTCTGGTGTCTTATGTGGTTCTGGTTTGTATTCCAAAAGCTTTGGGGATGATGGTAAATAGGATGCTTGTTGTGTTACCTGGTGCTCGCGTAGATTTCGTCTGTATGATAAGAAGTCTATCACAAATGCTTCAAATTCGTCCATTGTTGGTATGTTTTCCATTATATCCCTCCAATAATTACTCACTTATGGTAGCATGATATGTTTCATGGCTTGTACTGTAGCTTTTGCTTTATTGTAACTTCGGCTTTACTGTAAATACAAAATATTCTAGCAATGTAAAAATCGTGCATATATGAATATATGTTTGCACTCGCATTGCGAAATACCTTGCAATTTGGCCGTTTTTATGGGTTAAATAGCTATCCCAATATGCTATGGGGGATTACATGAAGCATGTTTTGACTGTGCTATTTGTTGTAATGTTTATTTTTATTGTGGCCTATACCGCTATATCTGCCTCTCGGGAGCCGTATCCGGTAATAGTTGTCTACACAGATTACCCGCAATATGTAATGCATGACTTGCCGGGCTACTTAGAGTACGATAAAAACGATGTTGCTCACTTCTTGGACTTTATGCGTGTAGTTAATGCTTATAATTTGTTTACACCGGGATATGTGTTTTCTTCACACGGTACTATTGAAGATATTGAGATGGCTAGTTTCTATCTGTCAATAGAAGATGAGGAGCTTGCTCGGTTTTCCGAACCTATGTTAATCAGTGATTTTGCGCAATTTGATCTGTCTTCTTGGGATGAAGATATGCCAGCGTGTGAGTTGCTGCCATACTGGTATCGCTCTGGTGATTTCCAGACACTAGATAGGCCAATGCCTCTTTTTGCTAATAGAGGCGATAGCCAGTACGTGTCAATTATTCTGCCACAGACAGTGGAAGTGCTTAGGTGGTCTGGTAACTGGTTAAAGATTGATTCCTATCTTGGGCCTAAGTGGATTGACACTGATTTTGAACCTCATACCCAGGAGCTTGATGATTTCCTCAGGCGTTTTGGCCAGCGTATTGGTGTTTTTTATAAGAACTTGGAAACAGGGTTTGTGTATACCTTTAACCCCAGCAGAGTTTTCTTTGGAGAAAGTATTTCTAAGCTTACTCATGCTTTTTATACCTTTATTGCCGCCGAGCGTGGATATGTTGATATGTATGGGACTCATATCTACAGGGCTGCGGATTACTGGGGTGGGTCTGGGATTATGCGGTTTAACTACCATGTAGGGGCCGAGTTTACCACCCGGGAGCTTTTATATTATTCCGTTGTGCACAGCGACAATATCGCTTTCCGTATGCTTGTCAGATATATGGAGCAGACAGGCTTTAGTTACCGGGATTTTGCAATGGAGCTGGGAGCTAATCCTTGGTTTATGTTGGACAGATACATGTATAACGCCTCCCCCGAAGACGCTGGACTATGGCTGTATGCCATCCAAGAGTATTTTCAATCTGATAGCAGGTATGGGCATCACTTGCAAGAAGATTTGCTAAATGTGGCGTTATATTCCCATCCATATTTCACAAGGGGATACGCATGGGGCGGCAGCAGTGATATAAATGTGCAGTTTATCCACTCTGATTATCCTGTGGCCCAGAAATACGGCTGGGGTAGTATAGGGTTCAATGTTATGGGCATTGTGTATGCTCCATCACCTTACTTGCTGATTATACTTTCTAATATGTCCGCTGGAGCTCATGAGCTTTTTGAAGAAATTTCTTGGAAAATACAAGATTTCAATGTCCGATATTTTGCAGCTACTACTGAGTAATAAAGCAAATTCAATGAGACTGATTTCGAATTAATTTGCTATTATAGGAGGTAAGAAAATGAACAAAGAGCAGTTGAAAAAGTACGCAGATTTGCTAGTAAGGGCAGGGGGGAACGTGCAAAAAGGCCAGCCTGTAGTTGTTGGTTGTAATGTAGACGATGCCTATTTTGGGCGGATGGTACAGGCCAGTGCCTATGATGCGGGCGCATCTGAAGTAATAATGGACTGGCTAGATGATTTTACGACCCGCAGCAGGTTTATGAGAGGCAGTGATTGCCTGTTTGATATCTATCCCGAGTGGAGGGTTGACAGGTATAAACATCTTGATGACCAAGGTGCGGTATACCTGCGGGTGGAGTCCTCAGACCCCGACCTCTTAGCCGGAGTAGACCCTTCTCGTATCAAAAGATGGACCAAAGCTGCAATGGCTGCGACAAAAGACCATTCTACCCTGCTGATGACCAATGTGTTGCGCTGGAGCATCTGCGCCATACCATCCCCAGAATGGGCGAAGAAAGTATTCCCAGATTTGCCGGAAACCGAGGCAATTGAAAAGCTTTGGAGCCACATATTAAAGGGCGCAAGGGCCAACGGGGACAATCCAATAGCCGACTGGGATGCCCACAAGCAAAACTTTGAAAAGCGTGTTGATTATCTTAACAAAAAAGCCTTTTCTGCATTGCGCATCACAACAGGTATCGGTACTGACATAACCTTGGGCCTTGCCAATAATCATGTCTGGGTAGGCGGCGGTGACACTGGCAAGGATGGCGTGCCATTCTTCCCCAACCTGCCAACAGAAGAGATTTTTACAATGCCTGACCGGAATAAGGCAGATGGCCGGGTTGTGGCCTCGATGCCATTGTCATACCAAGGCAGCCTGATTGAAGGCTTTGAAATGACCTTCAAAAATGGCCGGGTTGAGAGCTACAGCGCCGAAAAAAACCAAGAAGCCCTGGCCAGCATAATAGAAATGGATGAAGGTGCGCGCAGGCTGGGCGAAGTGGCCCTTGTAGCCAATTCCTCTCCTATTGGGCAGATGAATACCTTGTTCTATAACACCCTCTTTGATGAAAACGCTGCTGCTCACTTTGCTTTGGGCAAGGCTTATCCAAATAACATGGCAGGTGGAGACGAGCTGTCTACGGAAGACCTTGTAGCTGCCGGTGGAAATGACTCCTTGCTGCATGTTGACTTTATGTTTGGCACTGCTGATATGCGGGTTGTTGGCATTGGTGCAGATGGCAGCGAGACTGTGTTCTTGGATGCAGGGGAGTTTGTGGGCGTGTAGTAATTGTAACCCCAACGGCTAAAATTTTTTGACTACTTCACTGCCAAGCATTGGTATACCCACAAACGCCACGCACATAGCAAGCTGAGTCATACTAAGAGGTATGGTGGTAAACAGGCCATTCAAGATGGGCACATACATCACTGCAAGCAATATCCCGAGTGATATCCCCATGGATATGTTCAAGAATTTATTGGCAAACACATCTTTGCCAACAGGGGCCTCGGTTTTTGATGAGAAGGAAACCAGCAGCTCTGCTGAAACCAGCACAAAAAAGCACATGCTTATAGCCGTGGTATAGTCATAAAAATGCTGCCCCCAAAGAAATGCCCCAAGGCTTCCCGCACACAAGAAAACGGCCCTAAAGGCAACAGCTCCGCGCATACTTTTATTTATTATCGGCTCCCCAGGGTCTCTGGGGGGCTTTTTCATTACTCCGGGCTCTTTGCCTTCCATGCCTAATGCAAAGGCCGGGAAGGCATCCGTCAGCAGATTTACAAACAGCAGCTGGGTAGCAACCAAGGGAACTGGTAGGCCAAAGACTATTGCCAGGAAAATAATAAGTATCTCGCCGATATTGCATGATAGCAGGTATCCCGTGACCTTTCTTATGTTGCTGTAGATTGTGCGGCCCTGCTCTACTGCGCTTACTATGCTTACGAAGTTGTCATCGGTTAGAATCATGTCTGCCGCTTCCTTGGAAACGTCTGTACCGGTTATACCCATTGCTATGCCAATGTCGGCTTTTTTTAGGGACGGGGCATCGTTTACTCCGTCGCCGGTCATGGCGGCTATGTTGCCGTTTTCTTTTATTGCGGTAACTATGCGGACTTTGTGCTCGGGGGATACTCTGGCGTATACGTTTACGGTTTTTGTCTTTTGGGATAAATCTTTATCACATAGGGCGTCTATATCTGTGCCGTCTATGGTCTCATCGCCGTGCTGCATTATTCCTAAGGACTGGGCTATGGCGGCGGCGGTTATCTTGTGGTCGCCTGTAATCATTTTTACGTTTATGCCTGCCTCTTGGCACTGGGCTATCGCGGCCCGGGCTTCTTCCCTTGGTGGGTCTATCATGCACATCATGCCTACGTATATTAGATCTTTTTCGATTAGAGATTCACATTCTTTGTATGCAAAAGCTAGTACCCGTAGGGCCTGCGCCGCGAAAATTTCGTTTTGCTTTAGCAAGTGCTGGCGCAATTGGTCTGTCATGGGCGATATTTCTCCGTCCAAGTAGACCATGGTTGAACAGCTGATTATGGCATCTGGGGCGCCCTTTGTGTTCATTATTGTTTTGTCACCTTTTTGATTATAGGTGGACATTAGCTTTCTCTCTGAGTCGAAAGGGATTTCTTGTAGCCGTTTGTACTTTGTGGCGAGGGATTCTTTGGTTTGGCCTGTTTTTGCGGCGAATACCAGCATTGCGCCTTCTGTTGGGTCGCCTATTATTTTTGATGTTTCCTGGTCGTAGATTGCGTCGTTGCACAGGGTAGCTATTTCTGCCATTAGGGTTATATTTGTGGGTTTACCGGCATTTTTTTCACTGGTGCGGCCTCTTGCAGGTGCAATAATTTTTCCTTCGGCACTATACCCTGTTCCGGTAACCTCATATTCATTTTTGGTATCATAGACCTTTACCACAGTCATTTTATTCTGGGTAAGCGTCCCGGTTTTGTCGGAGCATATCACCGTAGTGCTGCCCAAGGTCTCCACGGCCCGTAAGCGCTTTATTATGGCATTGGACTTGACCATCTTTTGTACACCAATAGCCAATATCACTGTGGCAACTATAGCAACCCCTTCTGGTACTGCGGCTACAGCAAGGGACACAGAAACCATAAACATCTCAATAATATCCATGCCATATATCAGTCCTATGCCAAATATTAGTGCACAGGCAACAATGCATACTATGCCCAGCACTTTAGCCATGGCGTTAAGCTTATCTTGGAGGGGGGTGTTGGCCTCGGGGGCCTCGTTTAGAATTGCAGCGATTTTGCCCATTTCGGTATTCATTCCAGTGGCATATACTACGCCAGTACCCCTGCCGTAGGTAACAACAGTGCCCATGGAGGCTAGGTTTATCCTGTCGCCAAGGCTTGCACTGCTGTCTAGAGCGAGGTTGGCGTTTTTTGTTACAGGCGTGGATTCGCCGGTAAGAGCGGCTTCCTCTATTTTTAGGTTAATGCTTTCGATTATCCTAATATCTGCGGGGATGTAATCCCCCGCGTCCATGACTACTATATCCCCAGGGACTAGCAGGTCAGAGTCAATTCTTTCTATATGACCGTCTCGTTTTACCTTGGCCTTGGGGCTTGCCAGGTTTTTAAGTTCTGCCAGGGCGTTGTCGGCCCTGTTTTCCTGGGTTATGCTGATTATTACATTAACCAGCAATATGCCTATGATTAATATGGCATCCTTTAGGCCATCCCCGACAAAAATTGAAATTATGGCGGCAATCAGTAAGATTATTACAAGAAAATCCTTAAACTGGGCAAGTATCCGCAGCAGCAGGGATTTCTTTTTTGATGCTTTTAGCCGGTTTGGGCCATGGGTTTCTAGGCGCGTGGCAGCTTCAGCGGCGGTTAAGCCACCTGCCGGGTTTACTTGTAAATCCTGAAGGGACTGGGTGATGCTTTTGGCGTGGAAAAAAGAGTCCATAGTTGATTTCTCCTTTTGTGATTTTTTTCCATCAAAAAAGCGCAGGACATTGGCTCATTGATAGAGCCAAAAGTCTTGCGCTGTCATTATTGACATCTCGCACCCGGGCAATACATGCCGTGTTGACGAATACGGAAAATGACCAATACTAATTTCAGAAAATCACATCAATAACTGAGCGGAAAATCGGCGGCCTTAGGCCGTTTGCCGCGATGTGCTGGCGATGATGATTTTTGAGATTAGCATGAAAGCCATCGGCTACTCCCTTTTGGATGCGGATATTTTAACAAAGAAGTATGATATGTAAAACTATTTTGCGTATCGAAGAATACCATAGGGCCAGTTCCACCAATAGGGCAATACATTGTCATATCACCCATAGAGTGTTAGATTTGTCTGAGTTTTTACCAAGAAAGGAATGCATACCCATGCCCCTAAGTACAACAGTAAAAATGTTAAAGGATGCCCAAGCCGCTGGAGTAGCCATTGGCGCCTTCAACATAGAAAACATGGAAATGGCCCAAGCCGTAATATCTGCGGCAGCAGAAATGGGCTGCCCGGTTATCCTAATGACCACCTCCGGCACAGCCAAGTACGCACCGATGGAAGTGGTTGTGTCCATGGTAACTAAGTTGGCACAAAGTGTAGACATACCCGTGGCTCTGCACGTGGATCACAGTAATGAAGCCTCAATCTTTGATGCACTTAAGGCCGGATACACATCAGTCATGTATGATGGCTCCAAGGAAAGTTTTGAAGAAAATATCCGCCGGACAAAGCTGGTAGTAGAAGCGGCATCAAAACAAAACATCCCTGTAGAGGCAGAACTTGGATGTATAGGTGGCAGAGAAGATGACATAGAATCCGAAATCCAGTACACAGACCCAGAAATGGCAGCAGAGTTTGTAGCCAAAACAGGTGCAAGCTCCCTTGCTGTGGCAATAGGCACAGCCCATGGTGTATACAAAACCACCCCACGCCTAGATATTTCTCGCCTAAAAGAAATCAAGAAGCTGGTTTCCATACCGTTGGTACTGCATGGCGGCTCTGGCCTAAGCACAGAAGACTTGCAAAACTGTATCCGCGCTGGGATAAGCAAAGTAAACTTTGGCACAGACCTGCGTATTGCCTATACCCAAGGCATCCGGGAGTACATGGAACAAAACCCCAGCAAAATTGACCCAAGAACATATGGAAGCGCAGGTCGTGAAAAGGTCAAGGCTATGGCATTGGAAAAACTGGCTATCATAAGCAACCTATAGAAGGCAGGGATAACATGACGCAAGAGCAAATAAAGGCCGCAATTGAAGGCCTAAACGCAAAGATAGCCATGTTTGCAGATGGCTATGTAGATGAAGTATGGGAAATTGTAAAATCCAGAACCAATCAACAAGAGTACAGCCTATACAGCCAGATGACCCAGTTTGCTGAAAGGATAACAAGCAGCGGAACGGGAGGCGTGGGGCTGGAGCTGCTGCGTAAGCGCCGTGCCTTTGGCGGGTTTACCGCCAATATTGGTTATGCCGCCGCCCGTATAGGTGTGGACACAACTATGGTTGGTGTGTATGGCAAAGATAAGCTGGATCCGGTTTTCGAGGAAGTAGGGGCGCTGTGCAATGTGATTTCCCTTGATGACCCCGCGACAACCCATGTATTTGAGTTTGATGACGGAAAGATACTAATGTCCCATATGGGAGCGGTGCATAACATAAGCTGGAGCCAGATTGTGGATGCTGTTGGGATGGATAAGCTGCAAAATCTCATAGCCGACTCTGATATTCTTGGAGTTGGGTACTGGTCCTTGCTGCCGTCCTTTGATGAGATACTTACAAACCTGTGCGAAAACCTACCCAAAGATAATAAAAAACGCCGGTTCTTCTTCGATTTTGCCGACTTCCTTAAAAAAGACCACGCCTCCCTAGAACATTCACTAGGGATACTAAAAAATCTAAACAAAAAAGCCCCAATGACCCTAAGCGTAAATGAACACGAAGCTGCGGCGCTTTTTGCTACGTATAACGAGACTATGGATGACACAGGCCGCCCTATTTGCGAGAAGGCTGAGATTGTGCGCAAGCAATTGGGCTTGGACGAATTTGTGGTGCATACTCCCCATTATGCCGTGGCGGCGGCTTGTGGCGAAAGCCCAGCCCTTGTAAATAACCGTTTCTGCGAAAAGCCTGTACGGACTGCCGGGGCAGGAGATACCTTTAATGGCGGGTATATTAGTGCACGACTGGCCGGACTTGGGATTGTAGAGCGGCTGCGTGTTGCCAATGCGGCTGTTAGTTATTTCTTGCGGAATGGGCAGTTTCCTAGCAAGGATAATATGTTTGCACAGATGGCAGAGGATGAGGCATAAATTTTGTAATGCTTCCTTACTATAATTATCCACAATAAAACGCCCGCTGCGACCTTACAATAATCGCGGCGGGCGTTTTCTATTCCGTTGTACTCTGGTTAGTTGGTAGTAAACATAATCAGACTTGGTTCCACAGCAGGTGCGCCTTCCGGCATACTAAGAACCCGCGCCCACGCGGTCTATGCCTTGTTACCCATCCTTTATTTCTTTTTTATTTCTTTTTTCTCTCTAGTCTTTTACAAGCCCGGCTGCGGTACACACAAGAGCCAGTATCGCACCTGCGATAATTGCCTGTGGGAAAAACGGTATATCAAAGTTGCTGACAACTCTGGCCGTAAGCCAAAGAGCAAGGGCGTCAACTATCAATGTAATAACAAAAATAAATGCAGGGCTGCCCTTTTTGAAGATAGCCCGCACGAGAAGCAATAATATCCAGTTGATTATTGCCAATGCCAGTGCCACAAGCAGCCCCGTAACTATGCGGTTACCGCCGAATGTAATATTCATAAATGGCACAAAGGATAAAACAAACAATACTACAGCGCTTAATATAAACGCCAGTGCTCCACTTTTTTGCTTCATAAAACCCTCCTAAATTGGTATGTGCTATTATTTAACATAGACCGCGTGGGCGCGAACTATTATAGCAATTCAACTTTTCGTAGCCTCTCTGTTTCGTCTAAAACTCATTAATGTCTGAGATTTTTGACTCGCAATGAGACAGCGAAAAGGTAAATTGCAATATGTGGTAAGTATAATGTATTTTTGCAAAGGAATATACCCCTTTTGGCGAATATAAAAAAATTTTGTTGACAAAATTAGTAGAAGTTATATAATACAAAGTATCAAACGATACTGAGTATCGAAATGGGCCATCCTAGGCCATACAATAAGGAGGAAGTTATGAAAAAATTTATCTGTTCCGTATGCGGTTATGTTCATGAAGGTGATGCCCCCCCAGAAAGTTGCCCATTGTGCCATGTGCCTGCATCTAAGTTTACAGAGCAAGCAAGCAACGATGGCGAGCTGGTATATGCCGATGGTCATGTGTTGGGTGTTGCCAAAGACTGCGACCCAGAAGTACTGGAAGGCCTGCGCCAGCATTTTATTGGCGAATGCACAGAAGTTGGTATGTACCTGGCTATGAGCCGCCAGGCAGACAGAGAAGGCTATCCAGAAGTAGCTGAGGCCTACAAACGTATAGCCTTTGAAGAGGCCGAACACGCCGCCAAGTTTGCGGAGCTGTTGGGTGAAGTAGTAGACCCTTGCACCAAAACTAATCTTGAAAAGCGCGTACTGGCCGAGCATGGCGCAACCCAGGGCAAGAAAGATATTGCTGCCAGGGCCAAAGCTTTAAACCTTGATGCCGTCCATGACACTGTACATGAAATGTGTAAAGATGAAGCCCGCCATGGTCAAGCTTTCAATGGCCTGCTTAAGCGCTACTTTGCATAATGAAGGCCACAATCCAGCAGCGTATCATACACGAAGCCGTTAGCGAACTGGGTACTCATCCAAAGGCCGAAGATGTGTATGCGCATGTTGCAATGACACATCCTACAATAAGCAGGGCCACAGTTTTTAGGAATCTGAACCAGCTGGCTGAGGCCGGTAAGCTGCTTAATATTGGTAAGATTGATGGCGTTACACGATATGACCACAACTGTCATGACCATTATCATTTTGAATGTAAGATATGTAAGCGAGTCTTTGATGTGGATGGGGTGGTCTTGGATATTAATCCTCAGGCGGGGTGCGCTGATGGGTTTTGTATTGATGAGACTGTGGTTTATTTTCGTGGGAGTTGTGCGGAATGTGGTGACCGCGCGGCCGGGTAAGAGCTAGTTTTGGCGCTTGGTTCCGGCTGATGCTAGGAAGCCTCAGGCGGGGGAAAATGCCGTTTATTTGCGGATTATCATCCGCATAAACGGCGTTTTTCCGCCGCCTGAGTCTACCTAGCGCCTCCACAGACGCGCCAAAACCCGGCCGCGCTGCGCTTTCGCTTGCTAGAATGAGGGGCAAATTCCGCTTGCTATAGGCATTGCTAGAAGCTATCGTTTTATCGGCGGTTTATCTGTTGTACATATCTGGCGGTCATACCACTGGGCCTGGGCTGTCCACATGTCGGCGTATTTGCCTGGGCGGGTTAGTAGCTCGTTGTGGGTTCCTGTGTCTACAATTTCTCCTCTGTCCATTACGACAATACGGTGAGCTAGCTTTGCCGAACCTAGTCTGTGGGTTACTATTACGGCGCATTTGTTTTTTGCCAATTGCTGGAATTGAGTATATATCCTGGTTTCTTCTATTGGGTCTATTGCGGAGGTTGGTTCATCTAGTACTATAAAGCTATTGGTACGGTATAAGCCCCGGGCTATTGCCACCCGCTGCCATTGGCCGCCGGATAGGTCTATGCCGTCAAACTCTGGTGACAGCATAGTGTTTAGAGCAATGTTTAGCTCTTCATCGGCATGTTTTAGGGCGGTTTCTATACCTGCTAGGTCTGTTCCTTTGCTTGTATCGCTGATTGAGATATTTTCTTCCAGGGTCATTTTATATCGCTGATATTTTTGGAATACACCTGATATCCCTTGGTATATTGACTTTGGGGCTGTTTTGGCGGTGTCTAGTCCGCCTACTGTTACATTGCCCTTAGTTGGGTGGTAGATTCCGGTCAAGAGGCGTACTAGTGTGCTTTTGCCTGCGCCGTTTTCGCCTACTATGGCTACGGTTTCGCCATTGGCTATGGATAGGGACACATTGCTTACGGCGGGTGTATCTCTGCCTGGGTAGGTAAAGCTGATGTTCTTGGCAACTATACCTTTGGTGAAATCAGATGTGCCTTCTGCGCCGACCCTCTCGGGCATATCCAGGACTCGGACAAAGTTCGCAACTTTACCAATCTCTCTGCTCATATTTCCAAGTGTTGACCATATTACATCTTCCATAAGATTAAATATTTCCCCAAGGGCCGCAAACACAGCGGCAAATGCACCCACTGATATTTCACCAGCGATTGTGGCGGTGAAAAGCATATATGTTGAGGCTGCCATGCCTGCAAATGACACTATGTTTAGCGACAATTGCAGTATGGCGGTTTTGCTTTCGGCTTGCCATTGCTTGCGGGTCAGTAGCATCATTGTGTTGGTAAATAGCTTGTGGAAAAACGTAAACGCACCTAGGATACGTGTTTCTTTGAAATATTCCCGGTCGCATAGGGTTCGTTCGTAATACTCATTTTCCCGGCGCAGTGGTGCGCTTATTTTCTCTAGCTTTGCAAATATTTTTGCGCTTACCAGGTGAGACAGCAGTGCAGGCACAAATGCGATTACTATCGTAAGCAACAGCATGGGCTTCAAGCTGAACAAATATGCCCCTACCGTTGCAAAATAAACTCCATATAAGCTCAAGAGAAAATATATTGGGTGGCAAAATCTTGGCAGTGCCTTTGCCCCTTCCCGGGCTTTATTTAGGTCGTCTAAGAAGTCTGTATTTTCAAAGCAAGCAGGGTCGATACGTTGCAGCTTCTTATGAAGCAGGGCCGACAGCTTGCCTTGAGATTTGTCAAACATAACCTGACGCTGAAAGCCTTGCACTGCGCCTGTTATCTGCCGGCCAAATATAACAGCGGCAAGCACCAGTAGGGGAATCACACAGTCCCAAAAACCCGCATCTCCAATGGCAGCGTTGGTAATCGCATCAAACAAGTGTTGGGTTGCAACCACACTCAATGCCAATACCAGCCCATCAACTGCTGCCCCCACAAAAAGGGTAGTACCATGCCATGGGGCAGATTTAAACTGGATTGGCACTGCTCGCAACATTGTCTTGAAAAATAGGTGCTTCTTTTCCTCGCTCATTGATACCACCCCCGCTGCGATTCAAACATTTCGGCATACTGGCCGCTTTCGGCTACTAACTTGTCATGGCTTCCTCGCTCGATTATTTTGCCGTCTTCTATGACCAAAATTTCATCCGCCAGCTTGGTTGATCCCAGGCGGTGGCTTATGAATACGGTGGTATTGCCTCGCATTAGCTTTTCGAACTGACTGTATACTTGGCTTTCGCTGATGGGGTCTAGTGCCGCAGTAGGCTCGTCCAGCATTTTCACTGGGGCACGGCTTATTAGAGATCGCGCTATGGCTACCCTCTGCCACTGGCCGCCGGATATATCTTGGCCGCCTTCTAGTATTTTGCCTAGAGGGGTATCTATGCCGTTTGCCAGTTCATTCATAGTTTCTTCTAAGCCTGCAAGGATTGCGGCGTCATGGGGGGTGATAGCAGGTCGCTTGTGATTACATCCATCAGTCGCAGTAATGTCCCTGGAAATATCCCCAAGCATAATATTTTCTTTCATTGTCACAAAATACCTAGCAAAATCCTGATACACAACAGAAAATAGCGCCTTAAGCGTACTTGCCGGATACTCCCGCAATTCCTTGCCATTTATTAGTATCTCGCCATCATATTGGGTGTACAGTCCAGTAGCAGCTTAGTAATTGTCGTCTTCCCTGCACCATTTTTCCCAACAAAGGCATAGTGCCGTCCAGCCTCGAGTTTAAAAGAAAGACCATCCCAAATAAGACGGTCTCCGCTAGGGTATTTGAAGCTAACATTGCAAAATTCTAAGGATTCAAATATAAGAGGCTCGGCATCAGGCTCGCTAAGCAAGTCTTCAGAGCCACTCATTGCCACAAAAGCAGTCCAGTCCTTCATATACTCACCAGTGACAGATATCTGTTCCAATGACCAGGACATAGGCCAGCCCATCATATAAATCATGCCAAACACTGCGCTTACAATGCCCATAAACATCCCCGCAGACAAATCCCCTGCCACGACGGAGCCAATCAGCGTCAGTGCCACCAATAGGGAAATCAAGGCAAGAACCATGCTTGATGCATTAGTAAGCAAAACCATCTTTATTGCCACTTTAAGCTGATGAAGGCGTCCGGCTTCATATTGCTCGTGCCAGCGCCTATTCACGGCATCACCATAGCCAAAAAGAGCCCGCTCGTCCACTGCATCCCGGCCTGACAGCACCTCGCCTAAGTACTCGCTACGACGCCGGAAGTTTTCCGCTTCCCGCCCAGCCTGGAATTTTTTCTTTCCAGCCCGTGTGGATAGCCAAAACATAGGCGTAGAAAAAATAACAATAATAATCGCCGCCCACCAGACCTGTGTCACAATCAAGACCATTACCGATACAATGCTGACAAGAATCCTTAACAGAAGCAGATACGCATTGTATCCATTCATGATAGAGTCCTGGGCATCACGACATACACGTGACATCAGCTCCCAGCTTTCAGCATTTTCGATATGTTTGAAATCCAAGGTGGCACGGAGTTTTACCAATGCCGGCTCTAGCTTGCGCCGGATATTTAAATGATTACGCCAGTTTACCAACCTTGAAACCGAGTCAATACAGACAGCCAAACCAAGCATGACCAGCAGCAGAACCAGGGGCGCGTAAATATCAGTCCGTGGGCGCTGGCCTTGTAATATGTCCGTCGCGGTGTCTACAAAGTTGGCGGTTGTAAGGGCGGTGGCTGCTGTCAATACCGTGGCCTGAGTGATGGTCAATAGAGTGCGCAGCACAATGTAGACAGGAGATACCTGAAACACAAGCCGCACCGCATCAAAGGCTTTGTAGGTTTTTTTATGTAGCGTCATATACCCGCCCTCCAAATATAAGTAATACAAGCATAGCATGGCGGTGTTATGACGTCATCGTATTTTTCAGATATAACTAAACTTTATTTATCCCCACTTTCAATCCATAAAAGTAGCTTCAAAGGCGGTTTATCTCTCTAATAATGATATTATCTGATTGTCAATAACCGCTCCCTAACTTCGTGTACTTGTCCTGTTTGTTGCCAAGCTACGCTATCAAACACTTCTTCCAAATAGGTAATATACAAACCTTGTTCACCTATACTGTCGAGCGGTATACTTGTTTGAAAAGGAGCTTCATTTGTAAAATATCCGTTTGTGCCGTCAGATAATCTCCATGATATGGGCATCCAACGAAAACGTTTGTCATATGGTGATTCAAGGTTCATGCCATACCCGGCAACTGTGATTAAAAGATTTTGCCCAACAGATAGGGTGTTTTCATAAATGCCATGAATCGTACCCCTGTATGCCCTTGGCCAAATGCCGCCAGGCCCTGAATATATCCATTTCGGAAAGAGCATCGTATCTTGATAAATTATGGTTTCATTTGTGTAGGGTTCTCCTTCAAAATCAGGATTATTAAACCATCCATGGAATGTATAATCTTCCCTTATTGGGTTATATCGTTCTGTTGGCCATGTTGTTTCGCCACCAAGCCCTTGCCCTCCTAATACAGGAAAAATACACAGCGAGCCAAAAGCGCGAGTCATAAAATACACATCCAATAGCATTCCTTCTTCTTCTGGCCAAACCCTCACAGAGTCAATAAAATCCATAGACAAAAAATCCCAAGATTGAGCCTGCCCACGAGAATTAAAATCCATAGATTCAGTACGTTGAACGGCATAAACTATCTCTTTGTTTAAGTATGCCAATTGTATAAACATCGTATATTTCTGACCTACCCCAAACTCATATGCGTCATGGAACCTTATCCATGTATCAATGGCGAATGTAAACAGCCGACCACTCATTGATTCCAAGACAATTTCTACTGATGTACGGCCATGTTGCCAAGTGATGTGATGCCACGTATCTTTTACGATAAAATCTGCATACACACCCATAGGATGCCTTTGTTCATCCCAAGATGATAGGTTTAATAAATAATAATCATTCGGGCCTGTTATTGGCTGAAAATTACTTTTATAAAACGCCCCCCCCCACAACTGCCTTATTGCTCTAACATCAACACCAAGTTTTGCATCAAAGTAAGGCGTATGGAGAAACACAAGCGGATTTGTATATCGTGCTTGGACTTGATATCCACCAATATCTTGCGGCTGAGAAAAGCCATCTGTCGAAATTGTTATATCTTGCATGGTTGCAAGTCGTTCGGCTTCTTCTAAACTTAAATCAGGGGATAGATATTTTAAAACCGATGTTAAAACCATAATCATATCCTGCGGCCTATCATGGCCTTTGAATGCCATCGTAAATGAAGGGCTTGGGCTGTCATCTAGCAATATTTCAAAATCATGCATTACATTCCTGTTGGCAAACAGTATGATACCTATATTGTCGCTGTCAGTGAAATTTATCTTTATTTGCGAATACTCTATGTTGTTAAATGTGATATCTTCTACTTCACTAATTATCATTGGTAATCTGCGTTCGTTTGCATCGGCATTCAAAGCATTTCTGAGTTCTTCTGCTGGATTTTCGGGATATTGAAAATTGCCAATAACACTACCACTACCACTACCACTACTGTTGTCAGCCATGTCATTGTGACTGTTTTCTGTAGTATCGCTAATGGATTCTCCTTCATCCCCTTCTTCATCGGTTGATTCTGAGTTTCCACACGATGCAAGCATTAGCATTAAAATAAGTATGACCATAAAAGTAACAATTTTCCCTATCTTCATCTCGGTCATCTCCGCTCAAATATTTGTCTTACCCTCGGAAGATTTTGGTCCTCGTTAAGTTCTGCCCATATAAAAGTAGCAAAACTAGAAGGCCATCCTCACCCAAGTCCTCTCATCCTCACCCCGAGGAGGCAGCCCAAGCATATCCCTAGCCGTATCAACATAATATCTATAACATTCCAGGCGAGTACCATTGGGGATGCGATGATCAAGGGCAAACACACAACCACCCTCCTTAAGCAGGGGCGAAAGCTTATATTTCAACTCCCTATCAATAGCATCCTTGCCACCTCTAAGGACATGTTTATCTATCCCACCTTTGAAAAATATCTCCCGTCCATACTTTTCCCGTAGCCTAACAATATCCATACCCGCAGCCGGCTCCAGCGGATAAAAGTGATTTATCCCACAAGCTATCATCGCATCCATGATAGGGTTCATATTGCCATCGCTGTCTTGGGAAAAAATCCGTGTGCCCTGCTTGCGTAGCTGCTCCCAAACTGTGGAGTAATAAGGCTGCATAAAATCCCTGACTTGGTTTGGCCCGTACAATGGCCCACTTTTACCGGCCATATCATCGTGAACGCTTATTATATCGGGTACAACATATTTGCAAACCTCATCAAACACCCGGCAGGCTGTGTCGGCAAGGGTTTCCATAATATCCAGTATTAGCTCCGGCTGGTCATATACAGCATAGGCAAGGGCTTCTTCCCCCATCAGTTCGCGAGGCGTATTGTATCCGCCAGGGATGGAATCCACTATCAATACGCCTTCTTTTTGAAGCTGTGCTGCTTTAAGTGCCTGCTCCTTGTCAATGCGCTCCTCCGAATACTGATAAAAATGCTTGATCTTTAGCCATGATTCCATGTCCTTAACGGGATTATCCAAGGGTAGGGGAATCGTTGCGTAGTTTTTAAACAGTTTCATTGTCCTACCAAGGCTATCGCGTGTAATGCTGTAGGTAGGGGTATCTTCCAGCAACTGAGGCTCGTATCCACCCACCATCCCAGTTCTGCCGCCGGCATGTATCCGAGGCACGTAGTCAAAGCAAAATTCTGAAAGATCAAGCTCCCCCGGGGTTGCACCTTGGGCTTTCCATTCATCCTCAAGGCCGATAAGTGGACCAAAAAGCTCGCAAAACATCGGGCGAGGGGAGGGGGTGCTGCTTAATAGGTTTAGGTACTGCTCTCTTGTCCATTTCATGTGAACTCTCCTATCTGTACATTTGGGTGTATCAGTCACCAATCGGACATAAAAAACTTTTATCAGTATCATCAAAACCAAGGGGAGGAACTTTTGTCGGTATCATCAAAACTGGATTTTCGCATTATCACCCATTGCGGGCAATTCTGCAACCAAGCAGTTATCGTAAATATGTAAGTCTAATTTCCTAAGCGCACAGTAGGGGGGTAGGACCCCGCAAGGGAGGGTGGTTAGCTCTTCGCCGCAAGCTACGGCTGATGCCAGGAAGCCTCGGGGCGGGGAAAATGCCATTTTTTTGCGGGTTATCACCCGCAAAAATGGCGTTTTCCCAACCCCGAGTCTCCCTGGCGCCTTCGCAACAGCGGCGAAGAGCTAACCACCCTCCCTTGCTGCCGCTTCTCTCGCTTGGGTAAGGGCAAAAGATTTAGTTTGTTGGGTATGTTTGTGGCTAGGGTTATGTTGTCAATTCGCGTATTGTTTGCGCTTGGTTATGTGCATGTGCGCGAGACTTATGCGCTTATGCCCTACTGTGTGGCTCATCATGCGTTGGCTCGGCAAATTTAGACGGTAAATTTAGAAGGTAAAGTTAGAATTGAGTGCACCAAAAAAAGTTGCAAATAGACAAAAAATACTATAAAATCAAGCAAGAAAGGTCAGTGGCAGGAAATATTCCACTGCTGCCAGAAATAGAAGAACTGCGGAACCATGGAGGGTTGGCCCCCTACATGGCGCTCGAAGGGATCGACAACATCGCCTCCGAACACAGGTATACACCTGCCACCGCAGCCAAAGCAGTATATAGCATTACCCCAACACCTTCAAGAGGACATCACATTAGTGGGCGTCTCTTGTGAGGTATGGCTGGTATTTA